>Ga0247813_10000307_pt1 | contig 53493 bp, 46 predicted proteins | sample UWRJL169409C1_FD_180719 | JGI IMG/M metagenome (GOLD analysis project Ga0247813, IMG submission 180719) | Plant litter microbial communities from Arlington Agricultural Research Station in Wisconsin, United States - UWRJ-L169-409C-1 | ecosystem: Environmental > Terrestrial > Plant litter >... | reverse complement strand
GTCTCGTGAGCCACGCCACCGAAGAAGCCGCGACAGCTGACGCCACCGAGCCCACCACGAGCACCGGTGCCGCTGGTGCAGGGGAGCGCGCGGACCGCGCCGTGGCCGCCGTCCACGGGGCGCCCGACGGCCGGTCGACGCGCTGGGACGACCACCGCGCCGCGCGTCGTGTCGAGCTGGTCCACGCCGCCCGACGTGCCGTCCACAAGGTCGGCCCCGAGGTGTCGATGGACGAGATCGCGACGCACGCAGGGACGTCGAAGTCGATCGTCTACAGGTACTTCGTCGACAAGCCTGGGCTGCAGCAGGCCGTCGGAGAGGCCGTGGTCGCGCAGATGCGCGAGGCGCTCGCCGCCGCTGCCCGCACGGCCACGACGCCGCGCGACGCGCTGCGGTCTATGGTCGCCGTCTACCTGGAGATGATCGAGCACTCGCCGAACGTCTACTACTTCGTGACCCGGACGGCCCCCGGGCTGCCCTTCATGGACTCGGTCATCGAGATCGTCGCCCTGCCCTTCGCCCAGGAGATGGACGCAGACCCCGTCGACGCCGCGGCCTGGGGCGCGGGAGCCGTGGGATTCATCCGGGGGACGGGCGAGTGGTGGATGTCGGCGCGCGACGCCCCCGACGCCCCGAGCCGCGAGGAGCTGACCGACAGGGTCACGGCATGGCTCTGGGGAGGCCCTGTCGGGGTCCTCGCCCGCGGACGCCGCGCGCCCTGACGGCCCGGGCGGGACGTCCGCACCGTCCGTCGCCACGGGTCCCGGCACCGACGCCGGGCCGTCGACGACTCCATGAGCCCTTCAGCCCCTCCGACCCCGACCCCCGACCCCTAGCCGTTGCGACCCTCTGTTCCCTGCGACCCTCCAGCCCTCCGACCTCCGCACCCAGAAGTCAGCTATCCCAGACACCCCAGACATCGTCGTCTGCACCAAGGAGTCCCGCCATGACCACCGTCTCGGACCGCCAGAGAACCCGACCCGCCGCCCGTCCCTCCACCCACGCAGACGGAGACCAGCCGACTGTCGACGTCCCCGGGCTCCAGACCCTCATGCTCGGCCGCTGGGCCGCGCTGCGTCGGCGGTCTCGCGAGATCGGGGCCGACCCGCGCTTCGCCAAGGTCGAGGGCGCGAGCATGGGCGACGCGCGTGAGCGGGTCATCGGCCAGCTCACGCTGCTCGTCGAGGAGGCCGAGGTGCTGCGGGCCTTCCCCGAGCGGCTCGGGGGCTCCGACGACGCGGGTGGCAACATCGCGGGCTTCGAAGAGCTGCTCGTCGCCGACCCGTCGCTCCAGATCAAGGCCGGCGTCCAGTGGGGGCTCTTCGGTGCGGCGATCTTGCACCTGGGGACCCCCGAGCAGCACGACAGGCTGCTGCCCGGCGCGATGAGCATCGACGTCCCCGGGGCCTTCGCGATGACCGAGACCGGGCACGGCTCGGACGTCGCGAGCATCGCGACGACAGCGACCTACGACGAGGCCACCGAAGAGTTCGTCCTCCACACGCCCTTCCGGGCGGCGTGGAAGGACTACCTCGGCAACGCAGCCCAGCACGGCACAGCGGCCGTGGTCTTCGCCCAGCTCGTCACCCACGGCGTCAACCACGGCGTCCACGCCTTCTACACGACCATCCGCGAGACCCTCCCCGACGGCAGCACCGGGGCGTTCGTCGACGGGGTCGGGGGAGAGGACGACGGGCTCAAGGGCGGGCTCAACGGGATCGACAACGGTCGCCTGCACTTCGACCACGTCCGTGTCCCGCGCGAGAACCTGCTCGCCCGCTACGGTCAGGTCGCCCCCGACGGCACGTACACCTCGCCGATCGAGAGTCCCGGACGCCGGTTCTTCACCATGCTCGGGTCCCTCGTCCAGGGACGCGTGTCCCTCGACGGCGCCGCGGGGGTGGCCAGCAAGATCGCCCTCGCCACGGCTGTGCGCTACGGCAACGAGCGCCGCCAGTTCTCGTCCGCGACGGGGTCCGACGAGACCGTGCTGCTCGACTACGGCGAGCACCAGCGTCGGCTGCTGCCCCTGGTCGCCCAGGCCTACGCCGGGCACTTCGCGCACGACCGTCTGCTCGACCTCTTCCACGCGGTGTTCTCGGGCGAGACCGACACCCCTGAGGCCCGCGAAGACCTCGAGACCATGGCCGCGGCCCTCAAGCCGATCTCGACCTGGCGGGCTCTCGAGACGCTCCAGACCGCGCGCGAGGCCTGCGGCGGGCAAGGGTTCCTCACCGAGAACCGGCTCGTCTCGCTGCGCGCCGACCTCGACGTCTACGTCACCTTCGAGGGAGACAACACCGTCCTGCTCCAGCTCGTGGGCAAGCGGCTCCTGGCCGACTACGCCGCCGGGTTCAAGGGCATCGACGGCGTGGGCATGGCCAGGTTCGTCGTCGAGCGGGCGGCCGACAGCGTGCTGTACCGCACGCCGTTGAGCCGTGTGGCGCAGGCGATCCAGGACCGCGGCGAGGTGCGCCGCTCGGCCGGTCACCTCCGTGAGGAGCAGGCGCAGCGCGAGCTGCTCACCGACCGCGTCGACACGATGGTCGCCGACCTCGCCGCAGCCTTGCGGCCCAGCGCGAAGCTGCCCCGGGAGGAGGCTGCGGCGCTGTTCAACGCGCACCAGCACGAGCTCATCGAGGCGGCCCGGGCCCACGCCGACCTGGTGCAGTGGGAAGCCTTCAGCAAGGCCCTCGGGGACGTCGACGACCCCGGGACGCAGCTGGTCCTCACCTGGGTCCGTGACCTCTTCGGCCTCTCGGTGATCGAGAAGAACCTCGCCTGGTACCTCATCCACGGGCGCCTCTCGGGGCAGCGCGCACGGACGGTCTCGTCGTACATCGACCGTCTCGTCGCGCGGCTGCGGCCCTACGCGCAGGACCTCGTGGACGGCTTCGGCTACGGGCCGGAGCACATCCGCGCGACCATCGCCTCAGGCGTCGAGAAGCAGCGCCAGGACGAGGCGCGCGAGGCCCGGCGGGTGGCGCGGGCGAGCGGCGAGGAACCGGTGTCGGAGAAGTCGCTGGCCAAGAAGACCCTGTAGCCGCGGAGGGCTCGAGAGCCGTCGCGCACCCGGCCGCAGGGGGGCCGGGCGCACGACGCCGGAGCCTCCGCGCTCGACGATGTGGACGGCGGGCGGGTCGTGGGAGAAGGTGTGCACGTGCACAGACTCCCCGCCCCGCTGCTGTTCCTGCTCTCGGGGGTCTGCCAGTACCTCGGGGCCGGGATCGCTGTCGGCCTCTTCGACACAGCGTCGGCGGTCTCGGTCGGGTGGGCGCGCATCGCCGTCGCGGCCCTCGTACTCGTCGTGTGGGGGCGTCCGTGGCGGACCCGCTGGACCCGGCAGACGCTGCTGGCCTGCGTGCTCTTCGGCGTGGTCCTGGCGACCATGAACCTCACCTTCTACGCGGCGCTCGAGCACCTGCCGCTCGGCAACGCTGTCGCGATGGAGTTCCTCGGCCCTGTCGCCGTCGCGGCGCTCACCGGGAAGGGGGTCCGCGAGCGCGTGGCCATCGCGCTCGCGCTCTGCGGTGTCGTGCTGCTCGCCGGGGTGACGGTCGACGCCGGGGGAGAAGGGGCTGTCGTCGGTCTCGTGCTGATCTTCGGGGCCGCGGCAGCCTGGGCCGGGTACATCCTGCTGGGGCGCCGGGTCTCGGCCCAGGGGACCGGGCTGGCCCCGCTCGCCCTCGCGATGGTGGCCGGCGCCCTCGTCTTCGCGCCCTTCGCAGGGCCCGGTGCGCTGCCGCTGCTCGGCGGGTGGCAGAGCGCGCTGGCGCTCGTCGGCGTCGCGGTCGCCTCCTCGGTCATCCCCTACGCGATCGACCAGGTGGTGCTCCGCAGGCTGCGCCCCGCGCAGTTCGCGATCCTGCTCGCGATCCTCCCGGTCTCGGCGCTGCTCGTCGGCGTCGTGATGCTCGGGCAGGTGCCGCACGGGCTCGAGATCGTCGGCCTGGTGCTCGTGTGCGTCGCGATCGCCCTCACGAGCCGACCTGCTCGACCGGCGCCGGAGGCGGCGCAGGGCTGAGGGGTCGGCGGGCTGGGTGCGGGTCGGGGGGTCGGAGACGACGCGTCCTCGGGTGCTGGCCGCGCGCCCGGGTGAGCGTGCCCCGGCGTATGCCCGGTGGACTGCTGGCACGCGCCTCAGGTCGGGTTGCAGCGTGCGAGCGCGTACTCGACGAGGCTCACGGCTGGTCGCCACGGCTCGAGGTTCCAGGTGGCCTTCTCCCGCGCGCCGAGCAGGTGGCACTGCAGCTGTTCCTCCATGCCCGGAGTGTCAGCCGTCGGGTCTGCGGCCAGCAGGTCGGCCCACGCGAAGACGCTCCCGGTCGCCCCGGAGACCCGGCCCCAGTCTGTCGGGGTGACCGCGAGCGACCGCCCACCCTCGCGCTCTCCCCACGAGGTCGACGCGACGACGGAGGTGCCCAGGTGCGTGGTCACGACGAGCGGGAATGCCGTGGGGGCGACGTCGCTGAGGTCGAGGACGAGGCGTGATCCGTCGTCGTCGGCTGACCAGCGGACTGGCGGGTAGGACCCGTCGGGTGCGGTGCCTTCGGGGGACGACATACCGAGCACGAGCCTGCCGTCGGGGCTCGTGACAGCTGCCGAGCGGTCCGCCTCGCTGCGGGTGGCGCTGCCCGGCACAGCAGGGACGTCGAGGGAGACGGAGGTCTGCGGGTCGGGGAGCGTGAGGGTCAGCACGGCGCCGTTGTCTGCGTCCGGGATTGAGGAGACCGTCGTAGGCTCGCCGGTCCCCGGGCCCGAGCCCGTGCCCGCGGTCTCGTGGTCGAGGACGACGGCGCCCGAGGACACGTCTGCGTGCACGACGAGGGCCGGACTTGCGGTGGTCGTCTCGCTCGACGGGCTGGTCGTGGAGGCCTCGGTCGGCGCTGGGGTGGGGCCCGGGGTGCCGGGCTCGGTGGTCGGCTCGCCGGTCGACTCTGCGCTCGGCGACGACGTCGTGGAGGGGGAGTGCTGGTCCGGCGAGCCGCCGCAGCCCGCGAGGAGCGCCAGGACGAGGAGGGCGCTCGCGGCCGTGCCTGGCGCTGTGGCGGACCCGGCTCGTCGGGCCGCGCGGGTCGGTCGGGTCACGCGGGTCTCCTCCTCGGCGGTGCGCTGACGGCAGGGTGCTGTCGGACTGGGTGCGTGCTCAGACCGGGCGTGCGACCGGGGCTGCGTGCCTGAGTGCTGAAGCGCCTGGTGGGGCGTGGTCGCGCCCCACGACTCTAGCGACGCGACCGGGAGGACCTGTGGAGAGGACGGCCAGGTCGGAGGTCAGTGCCAGGTCGCAGGCCAGTGATGTGCGCCACCTCTGGAAGCATCCGCACCCGCCGACGGTTGGCACCTGCGGGTCGTCGCGGTGCCGACGAGCGCCCAGCAGCGCTCCAGGTGCCCACCGCAGCGACGACGTCATCTCTCCCCGACGAACGGACCACCCATGACCGACCTCTTCACCCCCGTCACCTTCGGTGCGCTGACGCTCGCCAACCGCGTCGTCATGGCGCCACTCACCCGCATGCGCTCGGGCTCCGAGGGCATCCCGGGCGACATCGTCGTCGACTACTACGCGCAGCGCGCGAGCGTCGGCCTCATCGTCAGCGAGGGCACGTACCCGACGCACGCCGGTCAGGGCTTCGTCGGTCAGCCCGGCCTCGTCACCGACGCCCAGCTCGCCGGGTGGCGCCGCGTCACCGACGCCGTGCACGAGCGTGGCGGCCAGATCGTCGCGCAGGTCATGCACGCGGGTCGCGTCACCCACCCCGCGATCAACGGCGACCGCCAGGTCGAGGGCCCCAGCGCGATCGCCATCGACGGCGAGACCCACACCCCCGCGGGCAAGGTCGCGTACCCCGTGCCGCACGCCCTCACGGTCGACGAGATCCACGGCGTCACCGAGGCCTTCGTGACCGCGAGCCGCAACGCCGTGGAGGTCGGTGGCTTCGACGGTGTCGAGCTGCACTCCGCCAACGGGTACCTGCTCCACGAGTTCCTCTCGCCGGCGTCCAACCAGCGCGAGGACGAGTACGGCGGCTCGGTCGAGAACCGCGTGCGCTTCGTGGTCGAGACCGTCCGTGCCGTGGCCGAGGCGATCGGCGCCGACCGCGTGGGCATCCGCATCTCGCCCGAGCACAACATCCAGGGTGCGCTCGAGACCGACGCGGCCGACGTCCAGGCCGTCTACGGCAGCCTCGTCGACGCCCTCGCGCCGCTGGGCCTGGCGTACCTGAGCATCCTGCACAAGGAGCCGACGGGCGCTCTCGTCCGCGACCTGCGCACGCGCTTCGGCGGGTCGACCATCGCCAACTCCGGCTTCGGCCTCATCACGAGCCGCGACGAGGCGACCGAGATCGTCGTCGCCGGGCACTCCGACGCCGTCGCCGTCGGCCGCCCCGTGATCGCCAACCCGGACCTCGTCCGTCGCTGGCAGGAGGGCCGCGAGCTCAACGAGCTCGACCAGGCCACCGTCTACGCCTCCGGCCCCGAGGGCTACACCGACTACCCCGCCCTGACGGACTGACGGGGACCCACCTCCCCGCCGAGGTCGTCGATCTGACGCCGAGGTCGTACGCCTGACGCCGAGGTCGTACAGACACGCCGAATCTTGCCCGCGTAGGCCTGATTCTGGCGTGTCCGTACGACCTCGTTCGTGTCCCTGTGACCTGGGGAGGGTTCTGCAGGTGGCAGGCAGCGGGCAGGGGGCCGGGGGCTGGCCGTGGGGACTCAGCTCTTGCCGAAGCCTGCTCGGCGCAGGGCCTCGGCCATCGCGCTCTCCGGAGCGGCCTGCCGTCCGTCTCGGCGGCGGTCGCCTCCTTGTGCGGGTCGGTCCTGGGGTGCGCCCCCCTTGCCGGCGCGACCCTTCGCCGACCTGTCGGACACCGCGCCGCCCTGCTCCGGACGGCGGGTCGCTGCGGGGTTTCGGGAGCCTCTGCTCCTCGGCGCGCCTGCGCCGCCGCCCGCACCGCCGCCTGCCCCCGTGCGCGCAGCCGGGTCCGCCTCAGCCCCGCCGGCTCCCGGGACCGGGTCGTCGAGGCGGAGCGTCAGCCCGATCCTGCCGCGGCGGACGTCGACGGTCAGCACCTTGACCCTGACCACGTCACCCGGCTTGACGACCTCGCGGGGGTCCGAGACGAACCTGTCCGACAGGGCCGAGACGTGCACGAGACCGTCCTGGTGGACGCCGACGTCGACGAAGGCACCGAAGGCTGCACAGTTGGTGACGACCCCTTCGAGCACCATGCCGGGGACGAGGTCGGCGACCTTCTCGACCCCCTCGGCGAAGCGCGCCGCCGCGAAGGTCGGGCGAGGGTCTCGACCGGGCTTCTCCAGCTCGGCGAGGACGTCGAGGACCGTCGGCAGACCGTGCTTCTCGTCCACGAAGTCGACGGGCTGCAACCCGCGCAGCACCTCGGTGCTCCCGATCAGATCACCGAGACCGCACCCTGCCTTCTTCGCCATCGCGCGCGCCACGGGGTACGACTCGGGGTGCACGGCCGATGCGTCGAGGGGCTCGTCGCCGCCCCGCACCCGCAGGAACCCTGCCGACTGCTCGAAGGCCTTGGGGCCCAGGCGTGGTACGTCCTTGAGCGCCCAGCGCGAGGGGAAGGCGCCGTGGGCGTCGCGGTGCGCGACGATCGACTCCGCGAGCGAGGTCCCCAGGCCCGACACCCGTGCCAGCAGGGGCACAGACGCTGTGTTCACGTCGACGCCGACACCGTTCACGGCGTCTTCGACGACGGCGTCGAGCGACCGTGACAGGTCGCCCTGCGGGAGGTCGTGCTGGTACTGCCCGACACCGATCGATCTCGCGTCAATCTTGACGAGCTCGGCGAGAGGGTCCTGCAACCGCCGCGCGATCGACACCGCGCCGCGCAGCGAGACGTCCATGCCGGGCAGCTCGGCGCTCGCGTAGGCAGAGGCGGAGTACACCGAGGCGCCGGCCTCGGACACCACGACCTTCGTCAGGCCGGGGTGCTTGCCGACCAGCTCGCCCGCCAGCCTGTCGGTCTCGCGGGAGGCCGTGCCGTTGCCGATCGCGACCAGCTCGACCCCGTGCGTGGTCACCAGCGCAGACAGCGCCGCGAGGGACTGGTCCCAGCGGCCCGAGCCCTGGTGAGGGTGGATCACCGCGGTGTCGACGGCCTTGCCCGTCGCGTCGACCACGGCGACCTTCACGCCGGTGCGGAAGCCCGGGTCGAGCCCGAGCGTCGGGCGTGGCCCGGCCGGGGCGGCGAGCAGCAGGTCTCGCAGGTTCGCCGCGAACACGCCGATCGCGTCGGCCTCGGCGCGCTCGCGCAGCCGCAGGCGCAGGTCGACGTCCACGCGGATCCCGACCCGCCCGCGCCAGGCGAGCCGCACGGTCTGCGCCAGCCACGCGTCGCCCGGGCGCCCGGCCGCCGAGATGCCGAAGCGCGCGGCGATGGTCCGCTCGTAGACGGACTGCTCACCCGCCGGGCGAGCCCCGTCCGGCTGCGGGTCGGGGTCGACCTCGAGGGTCAGCACGCCCTCCTTCTCGCCGCGGAACATGGCCAGGATGCGGTGCGAGGGCGCCCTGGTGAGGCGCTCGCGGTGGTCGAAGTAGTCCGAGAACTTCTCGCCCGCGGTCTCCTGACCGGCGACCACGCGGGCGGCGAGGTCGCCGGTCTTCCAGGCGCGCTCGCGCAGCTCGCCGACGAGGTCGGCGTCCTCGGCGAAGCGCTCCACGAGGATGGACCGCGCCCCGTCGAGCGCCGCCTGGCGGTCCGCGACGCCACGGTCGGCGTCGACGAAGGCCCCGGCCTCGGACTCCGGGTCGCGTCCGGGCTCGGCCAGCAGGAGGTCGGCGAGCGGCTCGAGACCGGCCTCGCGGGCGATCTGCGCGCGGGTGCGCCGGCGCGGCTTGAAGGGGAGATAGATGTCCTCCAGCCGGGACTTGGTCTCGGCGGCCATGATCGACGCCCGGAGCGTGTCGTCGAGCTTCCCCTGCTCCTCGATCGAGGCGAGGACCGCAGCGCGCCGGGTGTCGAGCTCGCGCAGGTAGCGCAGCCGCTCGTCGAGGGTGCGCAGCTGGGCGTCGTCGAGGCCTCCCGTCGCCTCTTTGCGGTAGCGGGCGACGAAGGGCACTGTCGCGCCCCCGTCGAGCAGGGCGACCGCGGCGGAGACCTGGTGCTCGCCGACGGCGAGCTCGTCGGCGATGCGGCGCGAGACCGTGGGCAGGGTGGAGATCGGCATGAAGGAATTCTGCCTTGCCGCCCGGTTGCTCGCGGACCTGCTCAGGCCCCCGGCGTGGTCCGGGCGACGAAGCGGGAGTCGTCGTTGACGTAGGCGTAGTAGAGCCCGATGAGCAGACCGCCGCCGAGGAGGTTGCCGAGCAGGGCGATCCCGAGGTTGCCGGCCGCCAGCCCCACGTCGATGCCGTCCTGCAGGCCGACCACGAAGAACAGGACCGTGTTGGCGACGGAGTGCTCGAGGCCGAGGAAGGCGAAGACGAAGACGCTGATCACCATGACGAGGCACCGGGTGAGGTCGTCCTTGATGATCCCGTTGTAGACCAGCAGCATCGCGATGTTGATCATGAAGTTGCACAGGACCGCGCGGATCAGCAGGTCGGTCCAGCCGGTGACCCCCTCGGTGAGGTACCCCAGCTTGTGGTCGACGGCGTCGGTCATGAGCTCACCGGTCGCCCCGGAGGTCAACGACGAGAACCTGAACAGGACCGCCACGAGCAGGCCGCCGACGATGTTGCCGACGTAGCACAGGCCGAGGATCCGCAGGGCCTTCCCGACGGTCGTGCGCCGGTGGTAGAGCCCGATCGACACGATCATCATGTTCGAGGTGAGCAGCTCGGACTTGCTGTAGTAGATGAACACCAGCGCCCACCCGAAGAACAGCGCACCGACGATCTTGCCGACGAGGTAGAGACCGTCACCGGCCTCCTCGAAGGCTGCGATCACGGCGAAGTTCACGCCGTACATGAGGCCGATGATCACCCCGGCCATCGCCGCGCGCATGAGGTACTGGCGCACGAGGGCGCTGCTCATCGCGGTCTTGGTCTCCAGCGCCTCGAGGACCGTGGAGATGAAGTGCTTTCCCGGGAACAGGGAGGCGTTGTCCAGCATGGACACAGAGTCTCATGCCGGGGCGGCTGTGGGGGGTCGGAGGTGCGGAGTGCGTGCTGGCACCTCGGATCCCGGTGCAGCCGGTCAGTCGATGCCGAGGAACCGTCGGGTCCCCTCGACCCCGGCGTAGCTCACGTCGAGGCGCTGCTCGGCCGGGCGGGCCTCCCACGCCTCGCGGCGCATCCTGTAGCGCAGCTTCTCGGCAGGTGCGCCCTCGCGCACCTCGGTGCGGGCTCCGTCGCGCTCGTACCCGACCTTGCGGGTGACGGCGTTCGAGGCGGGGTTGTCCTCCCACGCGCTCGTGGTCGCCGCGCGGGCACCGAAGCCGTCGAAGGCCAGATGCAGCGCGAGGTGACGCATGGCTGTGCCGATCCCCACCCCCTGGTGCTCGAGGCCGAGCCACGAACCGGTCTCGACGGTCCGCGTCACGAGGAACTGCTCGGTCTGGAGCGCCTGGATGCCCACGGGCACACCGTCGACGAGCACGCCGAGCTCGAGCGCCCAGGACTCCGGGGAGAGGCGTGACCTCGCGCCCCACTGGTAGGCGAGCACGCTGCGGGCGACCTCCACGGGGGTCCCACGGGTCCACGGAACGTCGAAGGGCATCGTGTCGGGGGAGTGCACGCCGCGTGACGCGAGACGGGCGAGGTCGACGACGAGCTCGTCGTCGAGGTACCTCAGCTCGAGGCTACGACCGTCGCCGAGCGCCTCGCCGGAGACGGCGCGCAAGGCGCTGATCGGCCAGAGGGCGTCGAGGGAGAGGTCGGAGATGTCGGCGTGCGCGGTCATCTGGGCACGCTAGCACTGGCGGACAGGCGCTCACGGGCGGGCGTGCGCTCAGACGGACCGGGTCGTCCCGCGCTCGACGAGCGGAGCCTCGACGGTCGTGGTCTCCGGGGTCTCCCGCCCGGCGAGCGCGTCGAGGAGGAGGGTGACCGCCGCAGCCGCGATGCTCGTCGCGGGGAGCCTGACAGTCGTGAGCTCGGGGCTCACCAGCCGGGCGGTGTCGAGGTCGCCGACCCCGACGATCTCGAGGTCGTCCGGCACCGTGACCCGTCGCTCGGCCGCCACGCGGTGCAGTGCGAGGGCGAGCAGGTCGTCGTCGCACACGACGGCTCGGGCGCCGTCGTCGAGCAGGCGTCCGGCGGCTGCCGTCGCAGGCTCGACGTCGAAGGTCGCCCGCCACCGCGGGTCGGTCCGGAGCGTGACGCCGTGCTGCCGCGCCGCGTCGGCGCAGTCGGCGACCCGCGACGCGAAGACTGCCGACGGGTAGTCGGCGGCGAGGTACGCGATCTCGCTGTGGCCGTGCGAGGCGAGGAGCGCGACGGCGTCCGCGGCTGCGGCTGCGGTCGCGAGGGCGACCGACCGCATGCCGGGCTCGGGGACCTCGACGAAGACGAGCCTGTCGCGCCTGTCGCGCAGCGGCGAGCCCTCGGACAACCGTTCCCCGCAGACGATCGCGCCTGCGAGGTGGCCCGAGGACAGCTGGTCGGCGAGCCGCTGCTCCCAGGAGTCCTCGTGCCCGCGCGTCTGGATCATCGTCAGGGCGAGGCCGTGCCCGGCTGCGGCGTCGTCGGCGGCCGAGAGCATGTGGCCGTAGAAGGGGTGCGAGGCGTCGAGGACGACGAGGCCGAGCAGCCCCGAGGTCCCGGTGCGCAGCGTGCGGGCGGCGACGTTGGGCCTGTAGCCGAGCGAGCGGGCGACCTCCTGGATGTGCGCGGCCGTCGCCGGGGCGATCCGCCCCGCAGCCTTGCCGGACATCACGAGCGAGACGGCGCTCTGCGAGACACCGGCTGCCCGGGCGACCTCCGTCGCGGTCGTCGAGCCGCGGGCAGGGCTCGTGGTTGACCGGGTTCTGGGCACGGTCCTACAGTAGCCGTCATACGTATGACGGACGCGGCGACCCAGGAGGGGACGCCCGCCCGCACCTGACGAGGAGACACGACATGACCGACGCCGCCCGCATCGCCTGGGTCGACGAGCAGTGCCGGCTCATGGCCGGCATCCGCGAGGAGATCGCCCAGACACGCCCCTTCGACGGGCAGACCATCGGGTCCGCGATCCACCTCGAGCCCAAGACCGCCGCCCTCGTCGCCACGCTGCGTATAGGTGGCGCCGAGGTCGTCGCGACAGGGAACCTCGGGTCCACCCAGCCCGGGACCGTCGAGCACCTGCGGGCCCACGGGGTGCGGGTGGTCGGCGAGCCGACCCGCGACCGCGCCGTGCGCGCCCGGCACATCGACGAGGTGCTCGACGCCGAGCCGCAGCTGCTCCTCGACAACGGGGGAGACCTGTTCCTGCGGTACCTCGAGCGCCCCTACGCCGGGCTGCTCGGCGGCACCGAGGAGACCACCTCCGGGCGGCAGGTCCTCGAGCCGCACCGCGCGGCGCTCGGCCTACCCGTCCTCGTCATCAACGACAGCCCCATCAAGGCCTTCGCCGAGAACCAGCACGGCGTCGGCCAGAGCGTCCTCGAGTCCTACCTGCGCTTCACCAACCGGATCACGCACGGCGAGCGCGTCGTGGTCGTCGGCTACGGGTGGTGCGGGCGCGGGGTCGCCGACACCTTCCGCAACGCTCGCAGCCAGGTGACCGTCGTCGACGCCGACCCCGTCATGTGCCTGCGCGCGCTCATGGACGGCTTCCGCACGACGTCGCTCGAGACGGCGCTCGCGGACGCGGACGTCGTGGTCACGGTGACCGGTGGTGGGCGGGTCCTCGGGCCCGAACACACGCATCTGCTGCGCGACGGCGTGGTCCTCGCCAACGCCGGTCACGAGCCCGACGAGATCGACCTCCCGGCGATCGAGGCGCTGCCCGGCGTGACCGCTCGCGAGACGCTGCCTGACGTCCGCTCCGTCACCTTCTCCGACGGCCGCACCGTGCACGTCCTCGGCAGCGGCCACATGGTCAACCTCGCCGGCCCCGGCGCTCGCGGGAACTCGATCCAGTCGATGGACATCGGGTTCTCGCTCCAGACGCTGTGCCTCGCGCAGGTCGCGACGGGGGCCGTCGGGCCGCAGGACTGCGTCGTGCCCGTGCCGCGGGCTGTCGACGTCGCGGTCGCGGAGGGGTACCTCGCGCTCAAGGGGATGCGGTGACGAGCCTGGCCACTGGTGTGAATGGCTCATACTGGTGCAATGACGACAGAAGATGACTCGGTCCTGGAGCTGGTCGGGTACAGCGATCTCCTGGCCAGGCTGAAAGATCGCGTGCGCCAGACGCAGTTCAGGGCAGCGCGGGCGGCCAACACCGAGGTGATGCGCCTCTACTGGTCGATCGGACGCGAGATCTTGGACCGGCAGTCGGTTGACGGGTGGGGTTCGAAAGTTGTCGACCGGCTGGCCGCTGATCTCAAGAGGGAGTTTCCAGAGCAGCGAGGGTGGTCCCGTCGGAATCTGCTCTATATGCGACGGGCCGCGGCGTCCTGGACCTCGGAAGAGGAGTTTGTGCAGCAAGCTGCTGCACAACTTCCGTGGGGTCATGTGATGGTCCTGCTGGACCGTCTCAAGACCCGCGACGATCGTGACTGGTACGCCGCGCGCGCAGCTGACGAAGGCTGGTCACGAGCCGTCTTGGAGCACAAGATCGCGGCGGATCTGCGATCGGCTGTCGGTGCCGCCCCGTCGAACTTCGACACCGTCCTCGAGCCGGCCGACTCCGACCTCGCCCGCCAGCTCGTCAAGGACCCGTACGTCTTCGAGCACCTGTCCATGGTCAGCACCAGGCGCGAGCGTGACGTGGAGCAGGCCCTCATGGACCGCCTGCAGGACACGCTCATGGAGCTCGGTCGAGGGATGTCGCTCGTCGGGCGCCAGTTCCGCCTGCCGCTGGGAGACGGCGACGAGTTCGTCATCGACCTGCTGCTCTTCCACGTCGAGCAGCTGCGGTACGTCGTCGTCGAGCTCAAGGTCGGACCCTCGACGCCGGCGCACCTGGGGCAGCTCGGAGCGTATGTCGCGGCCGTCGACGGAGAGCTGCGCCGTCCGGACATCCACGCGCCGACCGTGGGGATCTTGCTCTGCACGGGCAAGAAGGGTGCCGCCGTCACCTATGCGCTCGCGTCGACCGCCGCGCCGGTCGCGGTTGCCGACTACCAGGGGCTGCCGCCCGACGCCCGCGCGGCCCTCCCGTCGGCTGACGAGCTCCAGGCCGTCGTGGACGAGGAGCTCGAGCGTGACGAGGACGCCCCGGCGGAGCAGCGGCTCGGGCGTCGGGCCCGCCCGCGCGGGTGAGACGTGGCTCCCCGCCGATCCCTCCCCGGCTAAACTGGCCCTCGTCTCGGCCAGCCGTGCCCGCCCCCGCAGGGCACATACCCATGAGGGATCTGATGACCGCCCCCAGCAAGCCCACCCTTGACACCGTCGAGCACGCCGCGAGCACCCCGGACGAGGTGCAGCCCTTCGCGGCGCTGGGCCTCAAGCCCGAGGAGTACCAGCGGATCCGCGACATCCTCGGACGCCGCCCCACGGCTGCTGAGCTCGCGATGTACTCCGTCATGTGGTCCGAGCACTGCTCGTACAAGTCCTCCAAGGTGCACCTGTCGACCTTCGGTGCCAAGACGACCGACGAGATGAAGAAGCACCTCCTCGTCGGCATCGGCGAGAACGCCGGCGTCGTCGACATCGGTGACGGCTGGGCCGTCACCTTCAAGGTCGAGTCCCACAACCACCCGAGCTACGTCGAGCCCTACCAGGGTGCGGCGACGGGCGTCGGCGGCATCGTCCGCGACATCATCTCGATGGGTGCGCGCCCCGTGGCCGTCATGGACCAGCTGCGCTTCGGCGCCGTGGACCACCCGGACACCGCACGCGTCGTGCACGGCGTCGTCGCCGGTGTCGGCGGCTACGGCAACTCCCTCGGTCTGCCGAACATCGGTGGAGAGCTCGTCTTCGACAGCTCCTACCAGGGCAACCCGCTCGTCAACGCCCTGTGCCTCGGCGTGCTGCGCCACGAGGACATCCACCTCGCCAACGCCTCGGGCGTCGGCAACAAGGTGGTCCTCTTCGGTGCGCGCACAGGCGGCGACGGCATCGGCGGCGCGTCGATCCTCGCCTCCGAGACCTTCGAGGACGGTGTCCCCGCCAAGCGCCCGAGTGTCCAGGTGGGCGACCCCTTCATGGAGAAGGTGCTCATCGAGTGCTGCCTCGAGCTGTACTCGGCCAAGGTCGTCGAGGGCATCCAGGACCTCGGCGCCGCCGGCATCTCCTGCGCCACCTCCGAGCTCGCCTCGAACGGTGACGGCGGCATGCACGTGTGGCTCGACGACGTGCTGCTGCGCGACCCGTCGCTCAACGCCGGCGAGATCCTCATGTCGGAGTCTCAGGAACGCATGATGGCCGTCGTCACGCCCGAGAAGCTCGACGAGTTCCTCGCGATCACCGGCAAGTGGGACGTCGAGACGGCCGTCGTCGGCGAGGTCAACGGCTCCGGCCGCCTGACGATCGACCACCACGGCCAGCGGATCGTCGACGTCGACCCCAAGACCGTCGCGCACGAGGGCCCGGTCTACCACCGCCCCTACGCGCGCCCGGCGTGGCAGGACGGTCTCAACGCCGACACCGTCGTGGCGGCGGGCCTCGCCCGCCCGGAGACCGGCGACGAGCTCCGCGCGACGGCGCTCCGTCTGCTCGGCTCGCCGAACCTCGCCTCCAAGGCGTGGGTCACCGATCAGTACGACCGCTTCGTGCAGGGCAACACCGCCCTCGCCCAGCCCGACGACGGCGGCGTGATCCGCGTCGACGAGACCACCGGGCTCGGTGTGGCGCTCGCGACCGACGCGAACGGCCGCTACTCCAAGCTCGACCCGCGCACGGGCGCCCAGCTCGCGCTCGCCGAGGCGTACCGCAACGTCGCCGCGACGGGTGCCCGCCCGCTCGCCATCACCGACTGCCTCAACTTCGGCTCGCCCGAGGACCCGGACTCCATGTGGCAGCTCGTCGAGGCGATCGAAGGACTGGCCGACGGCTGCCAGACCCTCGGCGTCCCCGTCACCGGCGGCAACGTCTCGCTCTACAACGGCACCGGTGAGCCCGGCCAGATCGACTCCTCGATCCACCCGACGCCGGTTGTCGGCGTCCTCGGTGTCCTCGACGACGTGTCGCGCGCGACGGGCTCCGGCTGGCGCGCGGCAGGGGAGACCATCTTCCTGCTCGGCACCACCCGCGCCGAGCTCGACGGCTCCGCCTGGGCCGACGTCGAGCACTCCCACCTCGGTGGTGTGCCGCCGCGCCTCGACCTCGCAGCCGAGAAGTCCCTCGCCGAGGTGCTCATCAACGCGACGCGCGACGAGCTCGTCGACGCCGCGCACGACCTCTCCGAGGGTGGCCTCGTCCAGGGCCTCATCGAGGCCTGCCTGCGATTCGGTGTGGGTGCGAAGGTCTCGGTCGCCGGGATCACCGCGCGCGACGGCGTGAGCGACTTCGAGGCGCTGTTCTCCGAGTCGACGGCCCGCGTGCTGGTCTCGGTGCCCCGCGGCGAAGAGGTCCGCCTGGTCGACGCCTGCGTCGCCCGCGGCGTGCCGTACCTGAAGATCGGCGAGGCCGGTCATGACGTCGACGGCGTCGAGGCCCTCGAGATCGACGGGCTGTTCACCCTGCCCCTCGACGAGGCCCGCGAGGTCCACACCCGCACGCTCCCGGCGATCTTCGGCTGAGACCACGCCGCGCGAGCGGCACGCGAGACGCCCGAGGGGGCGAGGTGCAGCACTGCTGCACCTCGCCCCCTCGGGCGTCTTGGTCGCCGGCTGCCCTGCCGCTCCGCCGCCGAACCGCCGCCGAACCGCCGCCGACCTGCAGCCGACCTGCAGCCCCGTCGCCGGGCCGTCGAGATCGTGACTTAGGAGCGAGACCGACGGTTCCGAGCATCGATCTCGCTCCGAAGTCACGATCTCGAGGCTGGCTGGCTGGCTGGCTGGCTGGCTGGCTGGCTGGCTGGCTGGCTGGCTGGCTGGCTGCGCCTACTTCGCGAGGAAGGCGAGCAGCGCCGCGTTGACCTCGTCCGCGTGGGTCCAGAGCAGGCCGTGCGGGGCGCCCTCGACCTCGACGTAGTCGGCCTCGGGGAAGGCCTCGTGGAAGGGGCGCGCGGTCGCGTCGATCGGGAGGATGTTGTCGGCCGTGCCGTGCAGGATCAGCGAGGGCTTGCCGGCCTCGCGGACCGCGGCCACGTCGGCGCGGAAGTCCTCGAGCCAGGCCGGGACGACGGCGTAGGCGGCGACGGGGGCCGAGCCGACGGCGGTGGCCCAGCTGGCGTCGACGGCCTGCTGGCTGATGCGCGAGCCGAGGTTCTCGTCGAGGTTGTAGAAGTCGCCGTAGAACTGTGTGAACCAGGCGAAGCGGTCCGAGCGGGCGGCCTCGGAGATGCCGTCGAAGACCTCCTGCGGGACGCCCGTCGGGTTGTCGTCGCGCTGCACGAGGAAGGGCTCGAGCGAGGCGAGGAAGGCGAGCTTGGCGACGCGCTCGTGGCCGTGGCGGCTGACGTAGCGGGCGAGCTCGCCCGTGCCCATCGAGAAGCCGACGAGGACGACGTCGCGCAGGTCGAGGGTCTCGAGGAGGGTGTCGAGGTCTGCGGCGAAGGTGTCGTAGTCGTACCCGGAGCCGACCTTGCTCGACTGGCCGAAGCCGCGGCGGTCGTAGGTGATGACGCGGTACCCGGCGGCGAGGAGCTCGCGGGTCTGGCGCTCCCAGCTGTGGCCGTCGAGGGGGTAGCCGTGGATGAGCACGACGGGCTGACCGCTGCCCTGGTCTTCGTAGTAGAGCTCGACGTCAGTGGTGTTCTCCTGGCCGACGGTGATGCGTCCCATGGGAAGTCCCTTCCAGATCACGGTGAGAACGGTCGTTCTCGCGCTGTTGCTCACATTAGAGAACGATCGTTCTCCGCGCAAGTAGGATGGGGGCATGACTTCCGACGACCTGAGAGAACGCATCGTCGACGCCGCCGACAGCCTGTACTACGCCAAGGGCTACGCCGCCGTCGGCATGGACGAGCTGCGCTCCGCCGCTGGGGTGTCGCTGCGCAGGCTCTACTCGGTGTTCGCCTCGAAGGACGAGATCGTGCTGGCCGTGCTCGACCGCCGCCACCAGATGTGGGAGGACGGCGTGGCCGAACGGGTCGGCCGGGTCGAGGACCCGCGCGAGAAGATGCTCGCGGTCTACGACTACCTCGCCGACTGGTTCTGCGACGACGAGTTCCGCGGCTGCGGCTTCATCAACGCCTTCGGCGAGCTCGGTGGGACGAACCCTGCGGTCGCGCAGGCTGTCCGGGAGCACAAGGCGTCCTTCCAGAGGTTCGTCGCCGGCCTCGTCGAGGCGGCTGGAGCCTCGCCGGCGCTCGCCGCCCAGCTCGCGATCCTCGCCGAGGGCGCGCAGACGACCGCCGCGATCTCGGGGGACCCTGCTGTCGCCGCCCAGGCGCGCGGCGCGGCCGAGGTGCTCGTGGCTGCCGCGGGAGCTGCGGCCGCAGCCTGAGGTGCACCCGGCGATGGGGAGCCTGCACCATCGTCTCGGTGGGCGTGGCTCACCGTCCTCCCCCACGATGGGCAGATGGGACTCTTCACGAAGCTCGGCCGCCGCACCTCCGCACCGCAGGAGTGGGCGCAGCTCTGGGAGCTTTTCGTCCCGCTCGGTGGGCAGACCACCCCGGACGCCGTCGACAGGTGGTCGCGCTGGGCCCGCGCGCTGCCGGCCGAGACGCTGACGGTGGCTGCGGAGCAGCTGGCCGAGGCATATGCCCTGCTGGACACCGAGCAGCACGGACGGGCCCTCGCTGTCGAGCCCTTCACGGGTCTGGACCGGCCCTTCGCCAGGATGAGGTTCCTCAGGGTGCTCGACCGCGTGATCCTCGCCGGTACCGACGCCGTGCAGAAGGTGGCCGACGCGCCCGAGCTCGTCCGTGGTTACGACACGGTCCACCTGCTCGACCCGGAGCAGAGCCTCGGCTCGACGGCTCCCGCGCTGATGCACCTGTCCCGCCTGCTCGACGAGGCGAGGGTGCTGGGTGGTCACAGCGCGCCCACCGTCGGAGAGCTGTCCCAGCCCGACGAGAACGAGGCCCTGCGCGCCATGATGCAGCTGGAGCACGGGTCTGCCTCAGGAGGCTGGGTGTCGAGCCGCCGCTGGCCGACCCTCAGGTCCGCCAAGGCGTCCCGGCGGACGAGGTTCTCGATCGAGGACCCGGAGATCGCGTGGATCGACGTGGACGCCTCGATCCTCTGCGAGGACGAGTCGGGAGAGGCACCCGCCGACCACGTGCACGACGAGTCCTGCTGGACCGGTGCGAGCCGTGCAGCGACCCTCGAGGTCTACACCGCGCTCGGCGGGGCGGCCGGTGCGCAGCACGAGCTGTGCCACCGCCAGGTGGGCGTCGAGGTGGTCTCGGCCGAGGACGCGACGGCAGACGGAGGTGCACCTGACGTCGACGAGTCGCTCCCGATGGTCCTCGTCGAGCTGGTGCTCACCGACGCCGAGCTCGCCGTCGTCGACCCGCCGGCCCGCGTCGCGCTGCTCGTGCGCCGGAGCGCGGAACGGCTCGCCCGGGCGGCGCTGCCGTGGAGCGCGAGCAACCGGACGGCGCTCGTCGGGCTCGCGGCAGGGCAGGCTGCCTGAGGGATCTCTCAGCGGTATGCGGCGGGAGCGCGAGGGCTGCCTGTCCTCGTGACCGTCGCTGCAGGCCAGCCGTCTGACACCCTGTGCGTGGCGTGCCAGCGCAGCGGGGAGTCAGCGCAGCGTGCCCCCGCACGCCGCGCCCGTCTCACGCAAGGGACCAACGTCCAGCATCTGAGCACTTCCAGCAGACCGTTGACAGTGGCGTCCGCCGTGCATACCTTCCAGGACATCGAGGTCCACGGGTTCGACCGTGGGCTCCGCCGCACCGGCGGACTGCTGAGGAGACACACCATGACTGGACGCACACTGGGCACGGCGCAGCCGCAACCCGGGCTGTCCCTGTCCTGTTGTCCGGTCTCCGGTGCGCCGCTCACCTGTCGCCGCTGAGCTGAGCGTCACCCCGCGGGCCTGACCCGCGCCGCCGTCACCCTCGGTCCCACGCACGACCTGCGTGGCACCCGGAGCACCGCGAGCCTCGCTCGCCGCCCGGCCTGACGGCCCCCTCGACCGCTGGTCCACGACCAGTCGTCCTCCCGGCGCTGCGCCTGCCTGAGCAGCCGCACACCCGGAACCGCGTCCCGACCCCTCACGCCCGACCACGGCGCGCGGTCAGACGCACCCTCTCGCTGCACCGCACCCCGGTGCGCCCCGCCCACCTCGCCGTGCTGCCGACGTCTCGCGACGCCCGGCGCGGGTGCAGGTCTGGCAGCGGAGCGCCCACCACCGTCACGAAGGACTCTTCGACATGCCCTCCAGCACAGACCGCCCGACCGACCGGACCCTCCACCTCGCCGTCGACCTCAGCGACGCCGGCGCCCACCCGGCAGCCTGGCGGACCCTCGGCTCGCAGGCCCGGCAGCTCTTCGACGCCGAGCGCCTGCAGGACCTCGTCACGACGGCGCAGCGCGGGACCGTCGACCTCGTGCTCTTCGACGACGCCTTCTCGCTCCAGCCTGGTCACCGCGGCGGCGTCCAGGGACGTCTCGACGCCGCGCTCGTCGCAGCCCGCCTCGCCCCGCGCTCGGCCGGCATCGGTCTCGTGCCGACGGTGACGACCACGCACACCGAGCCGTTCCACGTGTCGAAGGCCCTCGCGACCATCGACCACGCGAGCCACGGCCGCGCCGGCTGGCAGGTCGCGGTGTCGACGGGCACCGACGACGCCGCGCACGTCGGGCGCCGCCCGGCCCCCGACCTCGACGCCGCCTGGGCCGAGGCCGGCGAGGCCATCGACGTGGTGTCCCGCCTCTGGGACAGCTGGGAGGACGACGCCGAGATCCGCGACACCGCGACAGGGCGCTTCGTCGACCGCGACAAGCTGCACTACGTGGACCACGACGGCGTGCACTTCGCCGTCAAGGGTCCGTCGATCACGCCTCGTCCGCCGCAGGGGCACCCTGTCGTGGTCGTCCGGGGGGACAGCGACGCGGCTCTCGCCGTGGCCGCCGAGCACGCGGACGTCGTGCGGGTCCGGGCCACGAGCCTCGAGCAGGCCCGTGCGCTGCGCGAGCAGGTGCGCGCTGCCGCCGCCGACCACGGCCGCAACCCTGACGACGTGATCGTGCTCGTCGACCTCTACGCCGTCATCGGCCCGGACCGGGCGAGCGCCCAGGCGCGCCTCGACCTGCTCGAGGGCCTGGCCGGGGTCTCGTGGGACACCGACTCGTACACGCACGTCGGCACCGACCGCGACCTCGCCGCGACGGCCGAGGAGTGGCTGCTCGCGGGGGCGACCGACGGCTTCACGGTCCGGCCCTCGTCGCTGCAGACCGACCTCGTGGCCCTGGTCGACGGGGTGGTCCCGCTGCTGCGCCGCGCAGGGATCTACAAGAGCGAGTACTCGGGCAGCACGCTGCGCGACAGCCTCGGTCTGGCCCGCCCGGCCAACCGCTACGCCGCCGCGATCGCCTGAGAGGACGAGGAACCATGACCACGACACCCGCGCCCCGCCCCGACGGCCGCCCCCGCAAGCAGATCCACCTCGGCGCGCACTTCCCCGGCGTCAACAACACGACGGTGTGGAGCGACCCGCGCTCGCGGAGCCACATCGACTTCGAGTCTTTCGAGTACCTCGCACGGCGCGCCGAGGCGGCACGCTTCGACTTCTTCTTCCTCGCCGAGGGCCTGCGGCTCCGTGAGCACAAGGGCCGCATCCACGACCTCGACGTGGTCGGCCGCCCGGACACGCTCCCCGTCCTCGCCTCGCTCGCGGCGGTCACCGACCGTCTCGGTCTTGCCGGGACGATCAACACGACCTTCAACGAGCCCTACGAGCTCGCCCGGCAGTTCGCCACCCTCGACCTGCTCTCGGGCGGCCGGGCGGCCTGGAACCTCGTGACGAGCTCGGACGCCTTCACAGGGGCGAACTTCCGCCGCGGCGGGTTCCTCGACTACTCCGAGCGCTACGAGCGTGCCGCGGAGATCGTCGACGTCGCCCGCCAGCTGTGGGACTCCTGGTCCGACGACGCGATCGACGCCGACCCCGAGAGCGGGACCTTCCTGCGCGAGGGCGCGGTCCAGCGCGTCGACCACGACGGCAAGCACTTCGACGTGCACGGCACCTTCACCACGCCGCGCGGCCCGCAGGGGCACCCTGTGCTGTTCCAGGCCGGGGACTCGGGGGAGGGCCGCGAGTTCGCCGCCGCGACGGCCGACGTCGTCTTCTCCCTGCACGGCACCTTCGAGGACGGTCAGGTGTTCTACCGCGACGTCAAGGACCGCCTCGCCGCCTACGGGCGCACCGAGGACTCCCTCAAGATCCTGCCTGCGACGACCGTCGTCCTCGGCGACACCGCAGAAGACGCTGCCGAGGAGGCCGCGCTCATCCGCCGCCAGCAGGTGTCCGGGCAGACCGCGATCGCGTACCTCGAGCAGGTGTGGGGCCGCGACCTCACGGCCTACGACCCCGAGGGTCCCCTGCCCGACGTCGAGCCCGACGTCGACAACGCCTCGTTGACCCGCGGCAAGGTCCGGCACGTCAAGGACCCCGGGCCCGTCGTGGCCGCATGGCGCGAGAAGGCTGCCGCGAAGGGCTGGTCGATCCGTGACCTCGTGATCGAGGTGACCACCCGCAACCAGTTCGTCGGGACCGCTCAGCAGGTCGCGGACGACATCGACCGCTACGTGCAGGAAGACGCCTCGGACGGCTTCATCCTCGTCCCGCACCTCACGCCCGAGGGCCTCGACCCGTTCTTCGACAGCGTCGTCCCGCTGCTCCAGGAGCGCGGGTCCTTCCGCACCGAGTACGAGGGCACGACGCTGCGCGAGCACCTCGGCCTCGAGCTCCCCGGTGTCGGCGGCACGCAGGCAGCAGATCTCGAAGGGGCACGCGCATGACCACGACCGACGAGCGCACGACGACGGCTGCGACCACGGACGAGCAGAGCCCCGAGGCTGCCTGGGCTGCGTGGCACGCGGAGCGCGAGCAGGGCCTCACGGGCGAGCACGGCTGGTTGACGCTCGTCGCCCTCAGGTTCCTCTCGGGCACACCGCAGAGCATCCCCGGGCTGCCCGGTGAGTGGTGGGCAGACGCCGACGGCGCCCATGTCCGGGCGACCGCCGACGAGGGCCTGCTGGCCTGGGACACCCGGACCGGGCGCGAGGCCAGCCAGACGCCTCTCGACGGGCAGCACACCGTCGTCGTGCCGGAGGCGGGCTCGACTCTCGCGGCCCTCGGCGCCGACGGGGTCGCGGCCGAGGTCGCGCTGCGCACAGGGCGCTACCTCGTCAGGGTCCGTGACCCGAAGGCGCCGGCACGCACAGGGTTCACGGGTGTGCCGACCTACGCCTACGACCCGTCCTGGGTCCTCGACGCACCGGTCCGCTGGTTCGACGAGCCCCGCCCGACCCTCGTCCGGGCCGCCCAGCCAGGCCTGCGCCACCACGTCCGCGTGGTCGGGGAGGTCGACGTGGTCCGTGACGGGCAGTCGGCCACCCTCGCGGTGACCGGGCAGCAGGCCGGCACAGGGTCGGTGCTCTTCTCCGACACGACGCAGGACACCGCCGAGTGGCGCGTCGTCTCGCTCCCTCCCGTGGACGAGGCAGCCGGTGGCCGCGCTGCTGCTGACCGTGCTGCTCCTGGCCACGCTGCCGACGGACTGCCCAGCACGGTGCGGCTCGACCTCAACCGGGCGATCAACTTCCCTGCGGCCTTCTCCGACTACGGCACGTGCCCGCGCCCTGTCGACAGCAACCACCTCTCGTTCCCCGTGACCGCCGGAGAGAAGGCCCCCCGATGAGCACCGCGACCCGCCGCACCCCCGGCGTGAGCCCGGGCGACGAGCTCGACGTCCGCGAGGTCCACCTCGACGACCCGCTCGTGCGGCCCCTGCTCGAAGACCTCGCGCACGAGTACGCCACCCGGTACAGCGACCACCTGACCGAGGACGAGCTGCTCCGTGAGATGTCGGAGTACCCGGCCGAGGACTTCGCAGCCCCGCACGGTCGCCTGCTCCTCGTGCTCGCGGCAGGTGTCCCTGTCGCAGGTGGTGCTTACCGTCGCCGGACCGAGCCCGAGCTCGGCGACCTCGCGCGCAGCGCCCACCCCGAGTCGGCCCGCACCGAGGACGGCAGCCCTGCGGTCCCGACGGCCGAGCTCAAGCGGATCTGGACGCACAACGCGCACCGCCGTCGCGGCCTCGCCCGCCTCGTGCTCACCGAGCTCGAGCGGCGCGCCGGCCAGAACGGCTACGAGCGCATCTACCTGACGACCGGACCTCGCCAGCCCGAGGCCGCAGGCCTCTACCTCTCGGCCGGCTACGCGCCGCTCTACGACCCGACGGTCCAGGCGGAGCGGCCCGGCCCGCTCGCCTTCGAGAAGTGGCTCTGTCCGAGGTGACCTCACGCGCACCGGCGGTCGACGCACCCGCCCCCGGGTCACCCGGGAACCCCGCACACCCGAAGGTCAGCCATGAGCTCAGCACTCTCCACACCGCCCTCGACGGGTAGGCCGGCGAACCCCGCCGCGCCGCCCGGCCTCACCGAGAGCACGACCAGCACAGCCAGCACGACCAGCAAGGCCCCCGCGGCACCCACGTCGCCCTCGGCACCCTCGGCCTCTTCGGCACTGCCGCGGGCCACCCGGGCCGAGCTCGAGTCGCTGCGCGTCGTCGGTGCCCGGCACCCCTGGCGCTGGGTCGCGACAGCGGGCGTGGCCGTCCTCCTCGCGATGGTCGTCAGCTCCCTCGTGACGAACCAGCGCTGGGAGTGGTCGGTCGTCTTCCAGTACCTCACCTGGCCCTCGATCCTCTCCGGCCTGTGGGGCACGCTGCGCCTCACCTTCGTCGCGGCGATCATCGGCTTCGGTCTGGGCACCGTGCTCGCCCTCATGCGGCTCTCGCGCTCGCCGCTGCTGCGCGCGGTGTCGTGGGCCTACACCTGGGTGTTCCGCTCGGTGCCGCTGATCCTCCAGCTGCTGCTCTGGTACAACCTCGCGTACCTGTACCCGAGCCTCACGCTGGGCATCCCCTTCGGGCCGTCCTTCGCGGAGTTCGGCACCCTCGACGTCATCAACAAGTTCGGCGCGGCGATCCTCGGTCTCGGGCTCTCGCAGGCGGCGTACTCGGCGGAGATCGTCCGGGCCGGGATCCTCAGCGTCGACCAGGGCCAGCACGAGGCCGCCGCAGCGCTCGGCATCCCGCGGGCTCGGCAGTCGACCCGCATCGTGCTGCCGCAGGCGATGCGGACCATCGTGCCGACCTCGGTCAACGAGATCATCGGCCTCGTCAAGGGCACGTCGGTCGTCTACGTCCTGGCCTACGGCGAGCTCTTCTACACCGTCGGTGTCATCTACGGACGCAACCAGCGGGTCGTCCCGCTGCTCATGGTCGCGGCGATCTGGTACGTCATCATCACCACGGTCATCACCGTCATCCAGTTCTACGTGGAACGTCACTACGCCAAGGGCGCCGTCCGGACGCTCCCGCCGACCCCGCTCCAGGTCGCCCGGTGGACCGTGCTGCGCACGTGGTCCCGTCTCACAGGCCGCCCTGCGCACCCGTCCCTGCCGCCGGCCTTCGCCGTGCGGACCGGCAACGGACGGGGGCACCTCACCCGCACAGGCCGCCCGAGCACCGCCCAGCCGAGCACCTCGCAGCCTAGCGCCGCACACCCGAGCACCGCACGCACCGAGGGAGGTGCCGCATGAGCACCACGACAGGCACCCGCGGCCTCCTCGAGGTCCACGGCGTCCACAAGAGCTACGGCACCCTCGAGGTCCTCCACGACGTCGACCTCACCGTCCAGCCGGGTGAGGTCACCGTGATCCTCGGCCCGTCGGGCTCGGGCAAGTCGACGCTCCTGCGCGTGGTCAACCACCTGGAGAAGGTCGACAGGGGCTTCGTCGCCCTCGACGGCGACCTCATCGGGTACTCGCGCAGCGGCGACACGCTCCGCGAGCTCAAGGAGAAGGCCGTCCTCGCCCAGCGGACCCAGATCGGCTTCGTCTTCCAGAGCTTCAACCTCTTCCCGCACCTGACCGTCCTCGAGAACGTCGTCGAGGCACCGGTGAGCGCGCAGGGCCGCAAGCGGTCCGAGGTCGAGGTCGAGGCACGCGAGCTGCTCGCCCGGGTCGGGCTCGCCGACAAGGCCGACGCCCGCCCGCGCCAGCTCTCGGGCGGTCAGCAGCAGCGCGTGGCGATCGCCCGGGCGCTGGCCACCAAGCCGAGGCTGCTGCTCTTCGACGAGCCGACGTCGGCCCTCGACCCCGAGCTCGTCGGCGAGGTCCTCGACGTCATCAAGGCCCTCGCGCACGACGGTACGACCCTCGTGGTCGTCACCCACGAGATCGGCTTCGCCCGGGAGGTCGCGGACACCGTCGTGTTCATGGACTCCGGGCGCATCGTCGAGCAGGGCCCCGCGGCCCAGGTGATCGACGACCCGCAGCACCCCCGCACGAAGGCGTTCCTCGACAAGGTCCTCTGAGCCCGACGGTCCTCGCGGCCGTCGGGCCCTCGGGACCGAGCGGCCCCTCGGGACCACCCGGTGCGCGGCTGCTCGGCCACCGGTCCGGCACGTCGCCGACCAGCGCGACGCCCACCAGCACGACGCCCGCCAGCACACCGCACGACAGTCTCCCGCGCAGCCGACCGGCCGGCGCGGCCCCGCTCGTACCCTCTCGCCCTCGCGAGACCACCCGGAAGGTCCACCCTCATGTCCCGTCCCACCACCCGCAACCTCGTCGGCAGCCGTCCCCGCAGCCCCCGCAGCCGGGCCGCTGCAGCGCTGCTCGTGCTTCCCCTCGTCGCGGCCCTGGCAGCGTGCTCCTCGAGCAACGCCGAAGAGCCCGGTGGGAACCAGCTCGCCGCCGACGCGGAGGCTGCCGGCCTCACCGTCAACACGACGCCGGACCAGGACCGCATCACCACGACCGAGTCGGCCGAGGCGATCGCCCTCCTCCCCGACGCGTACAAGGACGTCGACACCCTCACGGTGTCGGTGAGCGCCTACGTCGCGCCGCTGGCCTTCCTGGCCGACGACGAGAAGACGCCGATCGGCAACGAGACCGACATCGCGTACCTCATCGGCGACGCGCTCGGCAAGGACATCCAGCTCGAGGTCAAGGCCTGGGCGGACTGGCCCCTCGCCCTCCAGTCGGGGGACATCGACGCGACGATCTCCAACGTCACGGTCACCGAGGAGCGCAAGGAGCTCTTCGACTTCTCGTCCTACCGCGTCGACCAGCTCGGCTGGCTCGTGCAGGCCGACAACGAGGAGATCACGTCGATCGACGAGGCTGCGGACGTCGCCGGGCTCACCGTCGCGGTGGGCTCGGGCACCAACCAGGAGAAGATCTTGCTCGCCTGGGACGAGGCCAACCAGGCCGAGGGTCTCGAGCCCGTGAACATCGAGTACTTCGAGAACGACGGCGACACGACCCTGGCGCTCCAGTCCGGGCGGATCGACGCGACCTTCGGCCCGAACGCCACCTCGGCGTACAAGGCGGCCGTCGCCCCGCAGGACTTCAAGGTGGTCGGCACCGTCAACGGCGGCTGGCCCGAGACCGCGCAGATCGCTGCCGCGACCCTCAAGGGCAACGACCTCGCCCCGGCGATCACCGCCGCGATCAACCACGCGATCGAGGACGGGTCCTACGACAAGGTCCTCGAGCGCTGGGGCCTGACCGAAGAGGCCGTCACCGAGTCCGAGACGAACCCGGCAGGTCTGCCGAAGTCCTGACCCGCCGGCGTGAGCCCGAGCACCCCGGAGCCTGAGCGCCCGGGAGCGACCGCGGCTCGTCGGCAGGCCACCCCGCCCGGAGCGGGCCGGGACACCCGCCTCAGCGGCGTCCCGGTCCGCCCCTGACGACACAGCGCAGCACCTCACCCAGCACCGCGCCGCGCCGCGCGCACCATGCACGCACCGCACGCACCACGCACGCACCAGGAGAGCCACCATGAGCCGCGTCCCCCTCTCGATCCTCGACCTCGCCCCCGTCTCGTCCGGCTCGACCGGCGCGCAGACCCTCCGGGACTCGGTCGCGCTCGCCGAGCGGGCCGACGCGCTCGGCTACACCCGCTACTGGTTCGCCGAGCACCACCTCTCCGCAGGGGTCGCGTCGTCGTCGCCTGCGGTCCTCGCCGCGCTGGTCGCGGGGCGCACCCAGAACCTGCGCGTGGGCACGGGCGCCGTGCTGCTGAGCACCACGAGCCCGCTCGTGGCCGCCGAGCAGCTCGCGACGGTCGCCGCGCTGCACCCGGGCCGGGTGGACCTCGGCGTGGGGCGTGCCTTCACGCCGCCGACCAAGGCGGCTGCCGCCTCGGACGCGGCCGAGGCGTCTGAGAGCGCAGCCCCTCCGGTCCCTCCCGCCCGCAAGCCCGCCGCCCCGGCGCGCGACGTCGACGGGCTGCACGTCCCGTCCGCCCCGCCGATCGACTTCACGGACTCCGCGCTGCGCGAGCGGCTGCTCGGCCAGCAGCGCGTGGTCTCGGCCAACCGTCAGCCTGCCCCCTTCCGCGACGAGCTCGAGGTCGTCCTCGGCCTGCAGGCCGGCACCTACACCGACGCCGACGGCGTGCCCCACGTGAGCGCGCCCGTCGAGGGCACCGACGCCGAGCTCTGGGTCCTCGCCTCGAGCGGCGGGGAGTCCGCCGAGGTGGCCGGTGCGCTCGGTCTGCCGCTCGTCGCGAACTACCACGTCAGCCCCGCGACGATCCTCGAGACCGTCGCGTCGTACAGGGCGGCCTTCGTCCCCGGGGTCCTCGACCAGCCCTACGTCGTGGTCTCGGCCGACGTCCTCGTCGCCGAGACCGAGGCGCAGGCCGAGCTCGCCGGTGCCCCCTTCGCCGAGTGGGTGCTGTCCATCCGCACCGGGCTCGCGGGGGCGATCGCCTACCCGCGGCCCGAAGACGCCCTCGCCCGTGAGTGGACCGACGCCGAGCGTGCGCTCGTCCTCGACCGGACGGCGACCCGCTTCGTCGGGTCGCCGGAGCAGGTCGTCGCGCGGCTCGAGGCGCTCCAGCGCGTGACCGGGGCCGACGAGATCCTCACGACGACCATCGCCTTCGACCCGGCTGACAGGGTGCGCTCGGCCGAGCTGCTCGCGCAGGCGTGGGGGCTCGAGGCACCGGCGGCGGCCGCGGGTGCGGCGGGGTCTGAGCCGGCGGCTACGTCTACGGTCACCGGTGGCGCCGCGGCAGCGCACGACACCGACGAGCCTGCGCACGCCGAGGACGTCCCGGTGGGCGACGCCTTCGGGCAGGTCGCCACGCACCTCGTCGGGTCAGGGGCGCACTCGTGACGGCGGTCGACGAGAAGGCCTCGCGCCCTGTCACCACAGCGCCGCGCTACGCCGCCCACGCGCCGCGCGACGCCGCGCCCGTCACCGTCCGGCTCGTCGAGCCCTCCGAGCACGACGCCGTCGCCGCGCTCCTCGTCGACGCCTACACGAGCGACTACGACATCTCGGGGGAGTACCGGGCGAGCCTGTCGGCCGTCGCCGAGCGGGCCGCCGAGCACGAGGTGTGGGTGGCTGTCGGCGCCGACGGCCAGCTGCTCGGGACTGTCGCGACACCGCGCGCGGGGCGGCTCATCTCCGAGCTCGCCCGTGACGGCGAGCTCGACTTCAGGCTCTTGGGTGTCTCTCCGGCGGCCCGCGGGCGTGGGGTCGGCGAGACGCTCACACGGCACGTCCTCGACCTCGCGCGGGAGCGTGGCGCGAGCCGGGTCGTCATGAACTCCGGACCGCAGATGATCTCCGCGCACAGGCTCTACCACCGGCTCGGCTTCACCAGATTCCACGAGCGGGAGACGCGCGTCCTCGACGACGGCACCCGCCTCTTCGCCTTCGTGCTCGAGCTCTCCGCCCCGGCGGCGCCCAGCGTGCCGGGCGGAGCCGGCGGACCCGGCGCACCCGGTGCGACCCCGGTCCCCGCAGCACCAGCGCACCACCTGGCCACCCATCCCCGCACAGCAAAGGCCTGACACCATGCCCGTCGAGTTCCTCGGCATCGCGACCACGTCCGACGCCTCCGAGACCACCGAGCGCACCACGGCGTCCTTCGACAAGGACTACCTGCTGCGCATCGTCCGTGCGCACGAAGACAACGACTGGACGCGGGTGCTGTTCGCCTACGGCTCGAGCGGCCCGGAGCCCTCGGTCCTCGCGTCGTACGTCGCCGCGCACCTCGACACCGTCGAGCTGCTGCTGGCGCACCGCCCGAACGTCTCGTACCCGACCTTCGCCGCGAAGAGCTTCGCGACCCTCGACCAGCTGTCGCAGGGACGCCTGTCGGTCCACTTCATCACCGGCGGCAACGACCACGAGCAGCAGCGGGAGGGGGACACGCTCACCAAGGACGAGCGCTACGCCCGCACCCAGGAGTACATCCAGATCGTCAAGAAGGCCTGGACGAGCGCCGAGCCCTTCGACCACGAGGGCACGTACTACCAGCTGGCCGACTTCGTCGCGGAGATCAAGCCCTACGAGGGCCGGGTGCCGACCATCTCCTTCGGCGGGTCCTCCGCAGCCGCGTTCCAGGTGGGCGCGGCCGAGGCCGACATCTACGCCGTGTGGGGCGAGCCCCTCGCGAGCACCTCCGAGCAGATCGAGACCGTGCACGCCGCGGCCGCCGCGGCAGGTCGTGTCACGCCGCCGCGCATCCACGCGGCCTTCCGGCCGATCATCGCGCCGACCGAGGCGCTCGCCTGGGAGAAGGCCGACCAGGTCCTCGGGCGCATCGAGGCCCGCAAGGCCGCTGCCGGCGGGTCGATCAGCCGGCGTCACCCGCTGACGAAGCCCGAGAACGCGGGGTCCCAGCGACTCCTCGAGATCGCCGCACGCGGTGACCGCCACGACTCCGTGCTGTGGACTGCCCCGGCCAAGGCCACCGGCGGTGCGGGCAACTCCAACGCCCTCGTCGGGACGCCCGAGCAGGTCGCCGAGGCGCTGCTCGCCTACTACGACCTCGGGGTCCGGATCATCTCGGCGCGCGGCTACGACCTGCTGCACGACGCTGCGGACTTCGGCCGCTACGTCATCCCGCTCGTGCGCGAGGGCGTCGCTCAGCGCGACGCCGAGCTGGCGCGCGAGTCCTCGGACGAGGCCGACGCCGAGCGCCGGGCGGCAGCGCACTCGGCGCTCGCCCGCCAGGACGCGATCGCTGCAGCTGCCGAGGCTGTCGCCTGATGCGCTTCCAGGTCCTCGACATCGTCTTCAACCCACCGCACCCGGTCACGGGGGAGGTGGTCGCCCCGGCCGACCGCCTCAACCGGGTGGTCGACACGGCTGTCCTCGCGGAAGAGCTCGGCCTCGACTCCTTCTCCGTGGGGGAGCGGCACGCGGGCGAGGTGCTGTCCTCGTCACCGACGGTGATCCTCGGGGCGATCGCGGCGCGCACGTCACGGATCCTGCTGAGCACCGGTGTCACGGTGCTCTCGCTCCTCGACCCGGTCCGGGTCGCCGAGGACTACGCGACGATCGACCAGCTGAGCCGGGGCCGCTTCGAGATGGTCATCGGCAAGGGCAACGAGGCGGCGCAGTACCCCGTGCTCGGCCTCGACATCAGCAAGCAGTACGAGTACCTGCAGGAGAACTACGAGCTGCTGCGCCAGCTGATCTCGGGCGAAGAGGTCACGTGGTCGGGGACGCACCACGTCCCCCTCGACAAGATCACCACGCTGCCGCGGCCCTTCGCAGGACCCTTCCGCATCTGGCACGGGTCGGCGACGTCGGCCTTCGCCGTGGACCTCGCCGCCCGGTGGGGCGACCCGATCGTCTCGGCGAACGCCTTCCAGCCGCGCGAGGCCTACAAGGTGCTCATCGACCGTTACCGCGAGCAGTACGCCGAGCACGGGCACGACCCGGCCAAGGCGTACGTCGGCTCAGGGTCCGGCGGGTTGTTCCTCGCGGACACCACCGAGCAGGCCGTCGAGCAGTACAGGCCGATCTACGAGGGGGCCGTGGCGCGCGCCGACGCGCGCGGCTACGACCCGAAGGCCGTCGGCAAGGTGACAGCCTTCCGGACCGTCGAGGAGGCCGTCGAGCGCGGCCCGGCGCTCGTCGGCTCGCCCGAGCGGGTCGTCGAGAAGATCCTCGACTACCACCAGAGCTACGGCCACGACCTCCAGTCGGTGTCGGTCAACCACCTCCTCGACGTCGAGCAGCAGCACGACGTGCTGCGCCGCTTCGCCGAGGAGGTCGTGCCGCAGGTCCGCGCCGAGGTGAAGACCGACCTGTGGACCGAGGCCGACAGTGGCCGCGCCAAGGGGTTCACTGCAGTCTGAAGGCCTGGCACCAGGTCTGTCCCACCACGCGGAGGAGCACGAGCATGACCGAGCAGGTCGAGACCGTCGTCGTCGGCGGCGGGGTGATGGGATCGGCTGCGGCCTGGGCCCTCGCCTCGGCCGGCCGTGAGGTGCTGCTCCTCGAGCGCTTCGAGCCCGGGCACGTGCGCGGCGCCTCGCACGGGGCGTCGCGCATCTACCGGACCACCTACGCGGAACCGGAGTACCTCGACCTGGCGCAGGAGGCGCTGGGCCACTGGCGCGCGCTCGAGGCCGATGCCGGCGTCGAGCTCCTGACGCTCACGGGTGGGGTGAGCGGGGGAGCGGGCGACGCGCGCCGCGAGGAGATCGCCGAGGCCTTCGTCGCCCGCGGCGTGCCGCACGAGTGGCTCTCGGCCGAGGCTGCGGGCGAACGCTGGCCCGGGCTGCGCTTCGACGGGCGGGTGCTCCACGAGACCGAGACCGCCGGGCGGGTGCACGCCGACCGCGCGGTCGAGGCCTTCCAGGCTGTGGCACAGGCGCGCGGGGCTCAGGTCCGGCACTCGACGGCTGTGCTCGGCATGGACGAGGTCCCCGGTGGTGTCCGGGTGCGGACCGAGCAGGGCGACGTCCTCGCACAACGGGTCGTCGTCGCGGTCGGTGCGTGGAGCGCCGGACTCGTCGCTCCGCTGCTCGGCGGTGCCTCGGGTCCGCTCGGCCCGGGTGGTCTCCCGCTCGTGGTCACCCAGGAGCAGCCTGCGCACTTCGCGCTGCGCGCCGGTGCGCCCGACGAGCTGACGTGGCCGAGCTTCACGAACGACCCCGGGCCGTCCTTCGTCGGGCCCGCCCGACGCTGGCCGAGCGGGACGTACGGTCTTGCGACCCCCGGCGAGGGCATCAAGGTCGGCTTCCACGGCGTCGGTCCACGCACCGACCCGGACCACCGGACCTTCCAGCCCGAGCAAGGGCAGCTCGACCAGCTGCTCGACTACGTGGCGGAGTGGGTCCCGGGCGTCGACCCGTCGACAGCCGTCCCGATCTCGTGCACGTACACGACGACGCCCGATCACGACTTCGTGCTCGACAGGGTCGGCCGCGTGGTCGTCGCCGCGGGGTTCTCCGGCCACGGGTTCAAGTTCGCGCCGTCCCTCGGCCGGGTCCTGCGCGACCTCGCGACCGAAGACCTCGACGGACCTGTCGGTGCGGTCGCCGAGCGTTTCAGGCTGGGCCGCTTCGCGGGGGCCGCGCGGGGCTGACGGGTGTCAGCCTCCCAGGCCGGCAGCGTCCGCGTCGTCGTAGCGCTCGCGGGCCTGCTCGATCTCCGGCAGGTGCTCGGTGGTCCAGGCGAGCAGGGCGTCGATCGGCTCGCGGAAGGTCTTGCCGAGGGGCGTGATGCTGTACTGCACGGCGACCGGGCGGGTGCCGAGGACCTCGCGGGCGACGACGCCGTTGCGCTCGAGCCTGCGCAGGGTCGCGGTGAGCGACTTCTGCGTCACGGCGGGGATCGCCCGGCGGAGCTCGTTGAACCGCGACGGTCTGTCGCAGAGCTCGGCGAGCACCTGGAGGGACCAGGTGTCGAGGACCTGGGCGATGAGGTCTCGGTGCGCGGGGCCGACCGCGGGGTGGTCGTGGTCCGCGTGGGGCTGCGTGGGCGGATTGCCAGGCCGCCCGGTTGGCTGCGGCGAGACGGTCGGCGTGCTGGTCATGGTGTCGATCTCCCGGTGCGGTGGTCTCCGGCGCGATACCTGGTCTCGTTGAAGCGCTCTCCGGAGACCAGGTATCTCTTGGGCACCTGATAGTCCCACCTCTGAGGAGACCCACATGACCGTCCAGCTGCTGAGCCCCGAGGGCATGCCCCAGCCCGTCCCGTACCACCACGTCGCGATCGGCACCGGCACCCGTCAGGTGCACGTGTCCGGGCAGATCTCCCGCGGGCCCGACGGGACGCCGCTCGCCGCCGACGACCTCGCCGGGCAGGTCGCGCAGGCCCTGCGCAACACCGCGACTGGCCTGGCGGGCGCGGGTGCGACCTTCCGCGACGTCGTCCGGCTGACCTTCTACGTCACGCACTGGGCGCCCGAGAAGATCGACGCGTTCATGGCGGGCGTCGAGAGCGTCGCCGCCGAGCTCGACCTCCCGACGCCGATGCCGCCGGCGTCGCTCATCGGGGTGGAGTACCTCTTCATGCCCGACGTGCTCGTCGAGGTGGAGGCGACGGCTGTGCTCGACTGAGCGTCGGTCGGGGTCGGCGCCGTGCCCCCTCAGCCGCCGACCTTCGAGGCGATGACCCCGATGACCGCCGCGCCCCACATCGTCACCATCGAGATGAAGCCGACCACCTGGGCGACCTCCATCAGTCGTGGGGTCGGTGCGTCACCGGGGTTGATGAGACCGAAGACGCCGGTGGTCGTCGAGTACGTCGGCCGCATCGGCACGTGGAACTGCCGGACGTCGAAGTCGGTGAGCGCGGGCGCGGGCTCGCCGCGCAGCGCGGCCTGTTCCCGACGGCGCCGGAGTCGGCCTACCTGCACGGCGTACCAGGCGAGGGTGCCGTACTGGGTGATGAAGCTCAGGCCCCACCCGAGGAAGGCCACGCCGATCACCGGCCCGGCGTCGTCGGTCGCCCGGATCAGTGCGACGCCGATCGCGACCAGCGCGGCGCCGGCCAGGAGGGCGAAGGGGATGGCCCACCACGAGCCCGAGCGGTCGTCCCTGTAGGGCGACGGCGACCGCACGGGGCGGAGCATCTCGACCAGGTGGTCCCGGTGCGACGGGGTCGCCGTCTCCTTCTCGTCCCATGTCGCCATCGGTCTGCGCCTCCTCGGTCGGGTCCTGGGTTCCACCAGCTGTCAGGCTCATCGTCGACCAGCCCGTGCCTCGCCGCCAGGGCTGGTGATGGGGAGAGGTGCACCGACCTGTCTGCGCCAGCTGTGCACAAGGGTGACCATGCTCCGATATCAGCAGTGTCGACAGAGGACAAGGGGCATAAGCCCTTTTAAGACTCAATAGAAGGAACTACGTTTTAAGAACTAAAGTCTTTGATCGGTCACCTCCCAGGAGGTGCAGGGGACCGCGATCATCGTGGATCGCAACGGCGGAGCCAGGCGATGTGCTGTGCACACGCCAGACATCCCGTCGACGCTGGGTGCCGACCATCAGCGTCTTCTCAGCAGGGCTCGCGTGATGGCTCCCTCGAGGTCGGAGGGCAACCGTCTACGAGCGCAGACCACCACCGAAGTGAGGGATCCACATGGCACGAAAGCTCGTAGCAGCGGCGGCGACAGGACTCTTGGTCACGGCGGGGCTCTTTGTCCCAGCCTCGACCGCAACGGCGTCCACGGCATGCAGCGGCTCGTCAATCACCATCAACAAGCCGTCCGGGGCTGAAGCTGCATCCACAGCCAGCGGCCATGGTCACGTCACCGGGAACCACTACATCCGGAGCACGACGATCTCGGCCGGAAAGGTGATCTACACCTGGTGGGCCGACAACAGCGGAGGGTCCAACGGCGACACGTGGGACACGTTCTACTCCACGAAGACGTGCTGAAGGGACGTCCCAGCCGTCGAGGTCTGATGGTGGCGGCCGCTGCGGCCGTCACCATCGGTGTCTTCGGGGCTTGCGGGGTTGCCCCAGATGCAGAGTCCCCCGAAGCGACGCCTGGGCGGCTGGTCGAGATCTCCGAGGTGGCCAGAGAAGACTGCCTCGTCGTTGGACCGCTGGTCGACGGGCAGGTGACCGTGGTCGACTGTGGCGCTGACGACGCTGTGCCTGTCGTGGGACTCGCGGCGGTGGGCGACGACGCTCCCGACATCGCTCCTGCTGCTGCGATCCTCAACGGGTTTGCGCAGTCGGCATGCCAGCCGTCCTTCGACGCCTACGCCATCGAGGTGGACGAGCCGTTGACGGGCAAGAACCTCATCTCTGTGATCGACGAGGCCACATGGTCAGGGGTCGGGACGACGGTCCTGTGTGCCGTGGGAGAGCCCGAGTGACGCCATCCCGGCCGGTGCTGTCGCTGGACGGCGTCACCGTCTCACGCGGGCGGAGGACGCTCGTGCGGGACGTGTCCTTCTCGATGGGGCCCGGTCTGGTGCACGCGTTGCTCGGCCACAACGGCGCTGGCAAGACCACGCTGTTCCGCGCCGTCTCGGGCCTGGTGCCCACTCGATCTGGACGTATCGTCACGAGAGGTGAGCCGTCGGTGCTCTTCGTCGGCTCGCGCTTCCCTGCCGAGCTACGGGTGCGCGATCTGATGGCCTACCGCGGGCGCCTGGTGTCCGCGTCCCGGAGAGACATGGCCCGGGCACGAGAGGTCACCGGGATCGGCGAGTTCGAGGCCGCGCGCTGCGGCGAGCTCTCCACGGGCATGGCGCAGCGGCTGGCTCTGGCCGTCGCGCTGCTCGGGGGCGCGCGTGTCCTCCTCCTCGACGAACCCACCACAGGGTTGGACCCCCAGGCCATCGACAGCCTGCTCGACCTGCTGCGGACGTTGCGGGACGACGGGTGCACAGTCGTCCTGTGCTCTCACGACCTCGCCCAGCTGGAGCTCGTGTGCGACACCGTGACGTGCCTGCGGCACGGGCGGCTGACCGTGACAGGCGCCGTCGGCGACGTGGCCGCGCGAGTCCCGAGAGCTGGGCACGTGGTGCGCACCTCCGATGACGGAGCCGCCTACCGCGCGCTGCGGGAGGCGCGGATGGATGCCACCCTGACGTCCCGCGGTGTACGCGTGGCCGGTCCTGACCCTCTCGCGGCGGTGTGGACGGTGGTGGCGCGCCACGCGGTCGTCCACGAGATCACTGTCGACCGCGCTCTGTTCGACCGCATCTTCGACGAGTTCGCCTCGTCTGGCACCGAGGTCGCCGACGAGAGGACGCTCTCGTGAGAGCCGTGGCATCCCTGCTGCTCCACCGTAGGGTGGTCGGCGTCCAGCTGTGGTTGTGCGGCCTGGTCGTCTGCGCACTACCGGTCTTGAGATGGTCGACGAGCTCACGAGACCTCGACAGTGCGCTCAGGGCTGCACAGGCGCAGGTCGACGTGATGCAGCCTGTGATCGGCGAAGAGTTCGACCTCGCCGCGGCTTTCGTCGAGCCTCGATACCTGGCTGCTGCGGAGCTGCCCTTCGACCTCGCTGCCCTGACGGTCGGTCTCGCGCTGGTGTGCCTGCTCGCTGGCGCGGTCCTGTGCGGAGGCGACTGGCGGACCCGTTCCGTCCATGTCACCTGGCCATCAGAGCGCCGACGGGGAGAGTCCGCGGTCCGGGCGGTCGTCGTGTGGACCGGGTGGTGTGCGGTCGTCGCTGTCGTGGTGCTCGTCGTCGCTGCAGTGTCGCTCCTCGGGGTCGCGTACCTGCGAGGTTCGGCCGACGGGGTGGCGCTGACGGGTGTGCTGCTCGTCGTCGTGCGCGGGGTGCTCGTGGTTGCCGGTGCTGCGTCGATCGGTGCTGCCGCAGGGGTCGTGGCCCGGTCAGAGGTCGTCGTGATCCTGAGCGTTCTCGTCTATGTCGTGCTCGGAGAGCTCGTCGCTCCTGCGGTGTGGGCGGCTGACGGCTTCCGGAGCGGTGTGACGAGGCTCGTCGGGCTGGTCGTCTCTGAGGCCGAGGGGTCGCGAGGGGTGGCGCTCGAGTGCCTCGCGCCCAGGTGCCCAGATCTCGTCGTCCCTGGGGGCGGGTCTGCGGCAGCCTATGTCGTCGGGTCGGCAGTGGTGGTGCTCGTCATCGTGCTCGCCGGGGCGGCTGCCCGTCGTCCAGTCTGGAGATGAGCCGTGAGCAGGGAGTGCTCGCAGCGGGCACCGTGCCGGACGGCTGAGTGTGCGCCGTCCTAGAGGTCAGCGGTACCCGTCCCACACCGGCGACGGGAAGAGGACCTGCTCGAACCTGGCCCAGCCCTCCTCCATGCTCACGGCCGGGGAGCGGAACGACCGCAGCTGGACGCCGTCCATGGCCTCGATGGCCATCTCGACGAGACCTCGGGCGTCCTCCCAGGGGCCGACCTCGGGCGGCAGGCGCCAGGTGGTGCGGGAGTAGAGCTCCCAGGTGGCGTCAGGTCGGACGTCGAAGTACCCGTGCGCGGGGTGCTCGGGGGAGATCGCCTCGGCGCCGAGCACCATGTACAGACGGACAAGCTGCGGCTCGGCTGCGTTGCTGCGCACGAGGAAGCGGCAGTACCCGGGGAACGACGCCCCGTCGGGGTGGGTCGCGGCAGGGTCGCCGCTCTCGATGTAAGCCTCGGGGTCGAACCTGCGGTCGTAGCGCTGCTCGACGATGAGCTGCAGCAGGCCCTCTTTGGTCCCGACGTAGTGCAGCAGGCCGGCCTGGCTGATGCCCACGGCGTTCGCGACGTCCTGGAGCGAGAGCCCGTAGAACCCGTGCTGGCTGACGAGGCGGGTCGACTCTTCGAGGATCTGCGCGGTGCGGGCCTCGCGGGAGAGACGGACGCGACGCCTCGGCGCGCCGTCCGTGGTGGTTCCGGTCATCCCCGCACCGTACCGCCTGGTCCGCGGCGGGCCACGTAGGTGGCTGTTGACTTTCTTACCGCGCGGTCGTAATTTGCTCCTATCTACCGATCACTCGGTAGTGGTGAGCCTCCTCCGGGAGGCCCGCGTCTCAAGGCTGAGCCGCACGACTCCCATGACCAAAGAAGGTTCACATGGACACCCGCACCCCCCTCGCCGACGAGGGCTCGACCCCGACCACCCAGGCCACCGACCTCGCCCCCGACACCGGCGCGCCCTTCACCCGCGCGCTCACCCTGAGGTTCGGTGCCGGGTTCTTCGCCTTCGGCCTGCTGTGGATCGTCGGTCTCCAGATCGTCGCCGCCGTCCTGCTGCCCCAGCGGCTGCTCGACATCGGTGTCGAGTCGCCCGAGGCCTTGCTCGGGACCATCAGTGCCGTGACCGCCGTCGTGTCCCTGGTGTCGAACCTGCTGTTCGGCAACCTCTCGGACAGGTCCCGCGGCCGCTTCGGCCGCCGCGCGCCGTGGATCCTCGTCGGAGGGCTGGTCGGTGGTGTCTCGCTCACACTCATCGGCGTGCTCACCAGCCCGGCGCTCATCATGGTCGCGTACTGCGTGTCCATGGTCGGGCTCAACATGATGCTCGCGCCCGCGGTCGCTGTCCTCGCCGACAGGGTGCCGATGCGCGTGCGCGGCACGATGTCTGCCTTCTACGGTGGCGGGCTCGCCGCCGGCGCGCCGCTCGGCAGCCTCGTCGGGGCCGCCTTCATCACCGGTGCCCTCCCCGGCTTCGTCCTCGGCGGGGCCCTCATGGCCGGCTCGGCTGTCGTCGCGCTGGCCGTCTGGCCCCGTGAGAGGTCCGCGGTCGACCTGCCGCCTGCGGCTGGTGGCTTCCGCGAGCTGCTGCGCTCGTTCCGACCGCCGCGCAACGCCCCGGACTTCTACCTGGCCTTCGCGGGCCGCCTCTTCATGCTGGTCAGCTACCAGATGATCATGGCGTACCAGCTGTACATCGTCCGCGACCACGTCGGGCAGACCACCGCCGAGTCCGCCAAGACCATCGCGACGATGTCGGTGATCCTCCTCGTCGTCTCGCTCGTCGGCTCTGTCGCGGCCGGTCCGGTCTCCGACCTCATCGGACGTCGCAAGCTGCCTGTCGTGGTGTCGAGCCTGCTGTTCGCCGTGGGCATCGCGCTGCCGTGGATCTGGCCGACGCCGACGGGCATGTTCCTCTTCGCGGCGATCGCCGGCTTCGGCTACGGCGTGTACACCTCGGTCGACCAGGCCCTCAACGTCGATGTGCTCCCCGACGAGGAGCAGGCCGGCAAAGACCTCGGCATCCTCAACCTCTCGACCACCGCCGGGCAGACCGTCGGGCCGCTCGTGACCTCCGCCCTCGTCGTGTCGACAGGCGGCTACGGGCTCGTGTTCCCGGTGGCCATCGTGGCTGCGCTGCTCGGCGCCTTCTTCATCACGCGGATCAAGTCCGTGAAGTGATGTCTGCGGGCGGGTCGGCCGACGGTCGACCCCCCCGAGCGCCTCGGCCACCCCCGCACCACCAGCTAGGAGAACCTCGTGACCACCTGGACCGCTTCCACCTTCGACGCCCTCTGGACAGACCGGGGAGCGCCCACCCCGGGGGCGTCTGACGCCCGTGGGCTCACGCTCACCGGGACGCGCGGCCAGACGCTGCGCGGCTTCGGCGGCACCTTCAACGAGCTCGGTCACCGCGCCATCTCCGCGCTGTCCGAGGACGACCAGGAGACGATCTACCGGGAGCTCTTCAGCCCGGACGAGCTCAACTTCCGGGTGAACAGGTCCGCCGTCGGCGCGAACGACTTCGCGGCGTCCTGGTACTCCTACGACGAGACCCCGGGCGACTACGCGCTCGAGCACTTCTCGGTCGAGCGCGACGAAGACCACGTGATCCCGTTCATCCGGCAGGCCCAGCGCTTCCAGGACGACATGGTGCTGCACTGCTCGCCGTGGAGCCCGCCGACGTGGATGAAGAACCCGCCGGCCTACAACTTCGGCACCCTCGTCATGACGCAGGAGAACCTCGACGCCTACGCGCAGTACTTCGTGAGGTTCGTTCAGGCCTACGCCGAGCGCGGCATCACCGTGAGCCAGGTGCACGTGCAGAACGAGGTGTTCGCCGACCAGAAGTTCCCGTCCTGCGTGTGGACGTCGGAGCAGCTGCGGATCTTCGTCCGCGACCACCTGGGCCCGGCCTTCGAGGCCGCGGGGCTCACGGCGAAGATCTTCCTCGGGACCCTCAACGGCCCCGAAGACATGAAGTTCACGGCGACAGGCCAGGCGCTCACCAACTACGCGCGCTTCGTGGACAACATCCTCTTCGACGACGAGGCCCGCAAGCACATCGCCGGGATCGGCTACCAGTGGGCGGGCCAGCACGCTGTCGCCCGCACGCACGACGCGTGGCCCGAGCTCGAGATCATGCAGACCGAGTCGGAGTGCGGTTTCGGGGCGAACAACTGGGAGGAGGCCGAGTACGTCTTCCACCTGGTCCGCCACTATCTCCAGCACGGGGCGACCGGCTACACCTACTGGAACATGGCCCTCGAGCCTGGTGGTCTGAGCACCTGGGGCTGGCCGCAGAACTCGCTCATCACCGTGGACACCCAGGCGCGCACCTTCACGCGCAATCCCGAGTACTACGTGCTCAAGCACTACTCCTCGGCCGTGCGCCCGGGAGCGGTGCCGCTCGGTGTGACGGGTCGGTTCGGCGCGCAGGGGTCGGCCTACGAGAACCCGGACGGGTCGATCGTGGTCGTCGTGCAGAACGCGCTCGACCGCGACGAGGAGTTCGCCTTCACGGTGCCGGGGGACGAGGCGAAGAGCTTCCACACGACCCTCGAGGCGAGGTCGCTGAACACCTTCGTGATCCCGGCATAGCCGGGCCCGGCCTCCTCCTCCTCCTCCGCTGCCACTGCCGCTGCCGCTGCCGGCATCCTGCCGAGATCGTGACTTCGGAGCGAGATCGTGACCTAGAAAGGTCGCGCTCGCTCCGAAGTCACGATCTCGCTGTCTCGCTGTCTCGCTGTCTCGCTGTCTCGCTGTCTCGCTGTCTCGCTGTCTCGCTGTCTCGCTGGACCTGCTGCCTGGGTCGACAGGTCAGCAGGACCGAACCGACGGGCCATCGGTGTGGCGGCGGCCCGTCGGCACGGTGATCGCCGAGGTCAGGCCGGCATGTCGCCCTCGACTACCACGAGGTCCCAGGCGCCGATGGTCAGGGAGTCGCCGACGGTGATCCCCCCGTCGCTGAGCACAGACCGCCCGGCGACCGGGCTGTCGAGCGTCACCGCCTCGGCTGAGTAGTTGAGCAGGTAGGTGAGCTCGCGGCCCCGGGCGTTGGTGCCGCGGCGGACGTTGACGGTCCCGGCGAGCTCGTGCGGCCAGTCCCAGACTCCCGCGTCGCGCACGGCGACGGAGAGCGCGGCGCGGACGAGGTCGGGCGAGGTCATCGTCCCGAGGTGCAGAGCCGAGCCGCCACCGGAGCCTCCGCCCGGGCGGTGGCGGGTGATCGCCGCGTAGCCCTCGTAGGCCGGGTGGTCGTACCCGGCGAGCACCTCGGCGCCCTCGGGGGTGAGCAGCTCCATGAAGCGTTGGGCTTGCAGGGAGCCGGCGGGATCCTCCGCAGCACCAGCACCAGCACCAGCACCAGCACCGCCCTGCGCGCTGACCGCCTCGGCCAGGTCCCCGTGGAGCGTGAGCCCCACGCCGTCGGGCCGGGTGAACTGGTTGTACGTGACCCCCAGCGTCTCGGTCAGCCCGTGCGGGGCGCGGTCGTGCCACACGGTGACGTGCTCGTCGGCGACCGCCGTGCGGAAGGTCGTCACCAGGTGGCCGCCGGCCTCGACGTGCTCGCGGAGCCGGGTGATCGTCGACTCCGGCGCAGAGTAGAGCGCGGGGGCGACCACGAGTGCGTAGCGGCCGAGGTCGGGGTCGTCGGACGAGACGAAGTCCACCTCGACGTTGAGCTCGAAGAGCGCGTCGTAGACCCAGCGCAGCACGTCGTTGTAGCCGATCGAGCTGCCGAAGACCCCGTCGATGAACCCGGTCTCGACCGTGAACCACTGCAGCGCGGTGAGCGCCTCGTTGCTCACCATGATCGCGACCCTGTTGTCCTTGCGCAGGTGCAGCAGCGCGTCGCCCGCGGCGGCGGCCTCGCGACCGAAGACTCCGGCCTCCTCGTACGTCGGGTTGGTCTCGAGGTCGTGGCTGAGCAGGCCCTTCCAGTACGTCTCGAAGGAGTTGTGGATCGAGTGCCAGTGCCAGTACATGAGGCCGTCGGCCCCGCTCGCCAGGTGGCTGTACGCCTGGAGGCGCAGCTGTCCGGGGTGGGGGAGCCAGCCGATCTGGCCCTGTGCCTGGGTCTCGAGCACGAGGTAGTTCGCGCCGCCCTTGATCGAGCGGGTCATGTCCCCGCCGAAGGCGATCTCCTTGCCCGTGAGGCGTGCCTGCGTCGGGTGGTAGATGTCCACACCCGCGACGTCGACGGTCGCAGCAGCCTTGAAGTGGTCGACCGAGGGCTGCAGGCCGTAGGACCACCCGGGCGACCAGTCGAAGTCGAAGTTCTGCGTGACGAACTGGTCCTCGCGCGAGTACTCGCGGACGATCCCCGCCTGCCAGCCGAGGAACTCCTCGACGAGGCGCCGCCGGTACTTCGCGAACTCCGCGCCGAGCGACCCGTTGATCGTGCCGCGTACGTCGGGGAAGTCTTCCCACGCGTCGATGCGGTTGGACCAGTAGGCGAGGCCGAAGGCGTCGTTGAGCGCACCGAGGTCGTCGTCGAACTCCGCGCGCAGGTACTTGACGAAGCCGCGCTGCACGTCGCGGGAGGCGGCCTCGTAGTACTTGGTCTCGTTGTCGATCTGGAACCCGATGACCCCCGGGCGGTGCGCCGTGCGCTCCATGAGGCGCCGGATGACGCGCTCGGCGTGGAAGCGGTACGTGGGGTTGGCGATGTTCATGATCTGCCGGGCGCCGTAGCGGCCCTCGCCGCGGTTCGTGACCGCCAAGACCTCCGGGTACGACTGCACGAGCCAGGCTGGTACCGCGTAGGTAGGTGTCCCGACGATCACGTGGATGCCCGCAGCCTCGAAGGCGTCGAGCGCGCGGTCCACGTGCGTGAAGTCGAAGACGCCGGGCTGGGGTTCGAGCGAGCTCCACGTCGACTCGGCGATCCGCACCACGGTGATGCCCGCGGCCTTCATCATCTCGACGTCTGTGTCGATCCGGTCGGTCGGCATGTACTCGTCGTAGTACGCCGCACCGAACAACAGCTGGTCCACCGTGGTCACCCTTCGTCGCGCGTCCGCCGCAGGCTCTGGTGCGCCCGCAGCTCGTCCTCCGTCGGACACAGACCACCTTACCTACTGATCGGTAGATAAGTGCGAGTGCCTCGATATCCTGTCGCGATGAACCGCAGACCCGACGTCGTGGTCCGGACGACTCCGGACGCTCCCTGGTTGCCACCCGGGTCACGGGCCGAGGTGGTGCGGTCCTCCGTCGCACCGAGCCCGGCCTGCCTCGTGCGGCTGCTGCTGCGCCGGGGTGATGACGTGTTCTGCGTCCCTCGGGAGCAGACGGGTGCTCTCGACCTGCCGACCCGGGTGGTCGAGCCCTCCGACCTGGACGGGCGCGTCGCGGCTGCGCAGCTCGCCCTCGAGGTCCTTGGACGGGATGCACGGCTGGTGCCGGTGGGCTTCGTCAGGAACGTGGTCGTCGAGGACGCGCCGGACTACGGGTGGCCCGTCCCGGTTGCGCACTTCGTGGTCTGGGAGGCATCGGGTGTTCCCGTGGTCGACGGGGAGTGGGTCGCGGCGCACGGTGCCGGGTCTCTGCTGGCTGAGCGGCACTGGTTCCCGCTGCTGTCTGCGCTCAGCTGACCTGAGCTACTGCACCTTCACGCGACGTGAGTCCACGCACGGACGGCTGCGCGGATCGCCTCAGAGCGGTTGGGCAGACCTTCTGCCTCGGCGCGCGCAGTCAAGGCCGCGAGGGTGGGTCCGTCGAGCCGGACGGGTACGACGACGCCCGCTCCGGAGCCGATGGTCGGACGGCCGCGTCGGCGCAGCGTCAGCGTGTCGTACCCGGCCTCCGCCTCGTCGGCCCAGGCCTTGATCTGCTCGTCGCTCACGGCTTCGCCGCGCACCTCGCGCTTGCTCATGAAATTACTGTATACGAAAACATGAGCGCGGCCCAGTGGCCTTGACGAGCCCCGGCTCGAAGCTGCCATTGCACTGTCGCCTTACTGACACTCTTGCCGGAAGTGCAAGTAAGGGATGGCGTCACTGACAGATCCGACCCGTCAGCCCCTCGCCCTCTCCTCCGCCAGCACCCGCCCCAGGTACCGCGCCACCTCCCGTGGGCCGCTGCGGGGCGCGGCGGTCTCGACCTGCGGGTTGTAGTTGGTGTTCGTGTTGACGTCGTAGGTGAGCACCCGCCCGTCGACGGACTCGATGAGCTCGATCCCCGCGATCTCGATGCCGTGCGCCCGCGTGAAGGCCAGGTACTTCTCGACGATCCCCGGGTCGAGGTCCTCGCGCAGCGAGAACAGCGACACCCCGGGCTCGGGCGCGAGCGTCGCTCCGGGCGGCAGGACGGGACGACCTGTCGTCGGGTCGACGGCGCACGCGTCGGCCGGGCACAGCTGGAAGCCGCCGCGCAGGGTGTCGGCCCGCACCGAGTACAGGTGCTCCCCGCCGACGATCTCCACGCGGGTGATCGACCCGTCGCGCGGCTGCACGTACTCCTGGAGCAGCGTCACCCCGTCGACAGGCTCCTCGAAGTCCCCGGCCGCGAGCACCGCGGCGAGCTCGTCGACGTGGTCGAAACGCTGCACGCCCAGCCCCTTGCCACCCTGGTTGTGCTTGGTGACGAAGGGCGTCGGGAAGTCCTGCGCGGCGGCGAGCAGGTGCTCCGTCCCGACGACCACCCGGGTGCGCGGCACGTCGATCCCCGCGGCGCGCAGCGCGCTCAGCTGGAGCACCTTCGACACCTCGAGCTCGAGGACGCCGCGTCCGTTGACGACCCGTCGACCACCCGCCTCGGCCCACGCGAGGACCGCGCGCGTGTGCTCCTTCGACAGCCCGTGGCCGCGGGTGTGCGAGGACGCGCTGAAGCGTGACCACACGATGCCGGGCGGCGGCGGGTCGTCGAGGTCGAGCACCCCGCCGGTGAGCACGAGCTCTCGGTACGGCACGCCCTCGGCCTCGAAGGCCTCGGCGAAGACACCGAACCACTCCGGGTTCTCGTGGACCGCGTGGACCACGGGCGTCGTCCCCGACGCTGCTGCGGCGCTCATGCGAAGTACCCCGCGACGTCCACGACGCCACCGGCGGCCTCGAAGTCCTCGCGGACGTCGGCGCGCAGCCCGGGGTCGTACAACCAGTCGAGGGCCGTCAGCGCGAGACCCACGGCGCCGTCGAGCGCCGCCCGGTCGCCCGCCTCGGTCGCGGCGACCGCAGCGAACTCGCGGGTGTGCAGCGCGACCTCGGGGTCGCTCACCGCGATCATCGGGTGGATCGACGGGATGCGGACGCTCACGTTGCCGAAGTCTGTCGACGCGGCGAGCTCGGCGGGGACGACCCCACCGGCGAGCGCGGTCCGACCCCGTCCGGCCTGGTGCTCGGCCCAGCGCGCCGCGAGCGGCCCGTTGGTCCGCAGCGGCAGCGTGTACGGCACGGGGTCCCACTCGATCTCGGCGACGGTCCCGGTCGCCTGCGCGATGCCGTGCGCGATGTCTTCGAGACGCGTCGACAGGTCCTTGAGCGTCGACGCCTCGGCCGAGCGCACGTAGTACTCGACGACCGCCGTCTCGGTGACGATCGAGGGCCGTGTGCCGCCCTCGCGGATGACCCCGTGCACGCGGTCGCTCGGCGGCAGGTACTGCCGCAGCAGACCGACCGCCTGGTAGTTGAGGGTCACCGCGTCGAGGGCGTTGCGACCCATGAACGGCTGCGCCGACGCGTGCGAGGCGACCCCGGTGTACCTCACGACGAGCTGGCGACGGCCGAGGAAGGGCTGGTCCACGACGTCGTAGCCGAAGGGGTGGACCATGATCGCGGCGTCGACCCCGTCGAAGAACCCGGCCCGCGCGAGGATCTCCTTGCCGCTGTTGCCCTCCTCCGCCGGGGTGCCGAGCAGCAGCACCCGCCCCGGGAGGTCCTCGTCGGCGAGCGCCAGGAACGCGCCCGTCGCAGCCGCGGCGATGAGGTGGTGCCCGCAGGCGTGGCCGATGCCGGGGAGGGCGTCGTACTCCGCCACGATCGCGATGGTCTGTCCGTCCGACTGACCGGCGCTCGCGCGCAGTGACGTGCTCAGCCCGTGGGTCCCGACCTCGACCTCGTGCCCGTGGGCGCGCAGCAGCGCGGCGAGGGCCGCGACGCTCTGCACCTCCTCGAAGGCCTCCTCGGCATGCTCGAAGACCTCGTGGGCGAGAGCGACGACGTCGTCTTCCTGTGTCGCGGCCCGTGCGACGACGCGCTCGCGGGCGTCGGCGGGGGAGCCCTGGTGCCCCGAGACGAGCGGCACGAAGGCCGCGGCACGTCGCCGGGTCGTCGCGTCGAGGGCCTCGAGGTACGCGCGGCTCGGCTGCGGCGGAGTGGGGGCGGTGCGGTCGGTCATCGGGCTCCTGCTCTCGGTGTGAGTCGGCGAGACGTGCAGCGACGAGGTGCGCGGTCTGCGCGCCAGAGGTCTCTTGCCACCCTAGGTGCACGACCTGCGCGCCCTAGCGGTACAGGCAGATTCTCGGTTGCTGAGACGTGGTGCGAGGCTGTCCGGTGTGCGCGACGGCACGACGCCCCAGGATGCGGCTGTCCAGGGTGGCCAGGATCATGGAGACGATGACAGAGATCGCGCTGACCGTCGGATGGATCCTCTCGTTCGTCGTCGTCCTCGTGATCCAGGTCGTGGCTGCTCGCAGTGGCGGGTGGGGTGCAGACGATGCCGCGACTCGCGCGAGGTACCGCTCGCTGCGTCCGTACGTCTGGGGAGCCTCAGCCGTCGGCCTGCTGTGCCTGCTCGGCCTGGTCATCACCAGAAACCACTGAACGGGAGACCCCCTGTGACTACGACCACGACCACCACCCCCGCGCCCGACCGCGCCCCCACCCCGGTGCGCACGCCGCCCGAGGGAGCGCACGCGCTCGTCGTCGGAGCCACCGGCATCGCCGGATCGGCGCTCGTCGAGCAGCTCGTCGCTGCCGGCTGGCAGACCACGGGGCTGTCTCGACGCCCGGTCGACGTCGCGGGCGCCGGCCACGTCGCGGCCGACCTCACCTCGCGCGACAGCCTGCAGCAGGCCCTCGGCGACCTGCGCCCCACCCACGTGTTCATCACCGCGTGGTCCCGGCAGGACACCGAGGCGGAGAACATCCGTGTCAACGGCGGCATGGTCCGCGACCTGCTCGCCGTCCTCGGCCCGCAGGGCACGCTCCAGCACGTGACGCTCGTGACCGGGCTCAAGCACTACCTCGGCCCCTTCGAGGCCTACGGCGTCGGCGTCCTGCCCGACACCCCGTTCCTCGAGGACACCGAGCGCCGCCCGGTCGAGAACTTCTACTACGCCCAGGAGGACGAGCTGTCGGCGGCCGCCGCCGCGCACGGCTTCACCTGGTCGGTCCACAGGGCGCACACCGTGATCGGTCACGCCGTCGGCAACGCCATGAACCTCGCCTCGACCCTCGGCGCCTTCGCGGCGATCGCCCGTGCGACAGGCCAGCCCTTCGTGTTCCCCGGATCCGTGAGTGCCTGGAACTCCCTCGTCGACCTCACCGACGCCGCGCTGCTCGCCGACCACCAGCTGTGGGCAGCCACCACCCCCGCCGCGGCCGACACGGCCTTCAACATCGTCGACGGCGACCAGGTCCGGTGGCGCAGGCTCTGGCCCGCGCTCGCGGCCCACCTCGGCGTCGAGCCGCAGGGTCCGAGCGACGAGCCGGCACCGCTCGAGGTGCAGATGGCCGACGCGGCCCCCGTCTGGGAGCGCGTCGTGGCCGAGCACGGTCTTGTCGAGCCAGACCTCACCCGCGTCGCCTCGTGGTGGCACACCGACGGCGACCTCGGCCGGGAGGGCGACATGCTCGCCGACATGACGCGCTCACGCCTGGCCGGGTACACCGGTTACGTCAGCACCGAGCGTGCGCTGCTCGCCGTCCTGGACAGGTACCGGGCCGAGCACATCCTGCCCTGAGACCGAGGGGCTGAGGCGTGCGGGGTGACCGCTGAGCCCGTCCCGTGCCTGCACGTCGATGAGCAGCGCTGACGGAGAGCAGGGGACGCGGCGTCATCCCCTACGGTGTGATGATGACATCTGCTGACGACGTGGTGGGGGCCCGGTTCCCGGCGATGAAGTTCCGGCACGGGTATGCGTGCGTCGACGTCGACACCCTGCTCGACCGGTGCGTCGTCGCCTTCCGGCACTACGAGGAGGGTGGGACCGCTGCTGCCGCGACGGTCACGTCGTCCGAGGTGCGCAGCGCAGACTTCCCGTTGACGCGGTGGCGTGAGGTCTACGCCGCCGATGCCGTCGACCCGTTCCTGCGGCAGGTGGCCGACGCGTTGGCGCGATGGGAGATCGTCGCGCGCTGAGGCGTAGGCCAGCGGTGCTGGCCTCGACGAGACGTGCGACCCGAGCACGTGAAGGCCGCACCGACGGGTGTCGGTGCGGCCATCTCGTGCAGACCCGCGCGTCCGGGCGAGCCCGTGTGCGGCGTGCGTCAGGCTGCGACGGCTCCGCGTGCGGCCTCGACTGTCGCGGTGAGGACCGCGGTCAGCTGCTCGACGACCTCGGAGTCGTCGCGCGGGTGCGTCTCGGCGAAGCGGACGACCGAGCCGGGGATCGAGAGCGTGACGTCACCGAGGACGTTCGCGCCTGCGATGCCGAAGGCCTTGCGGGCCTCGTCGTGGGCCCACACGCCACCGAACTGGCCGTAGGCGCTGCCGACGACTGCGACAGGCTTGCCCGAGATCGCGCTCGCGCCGAAGGGGCGCGAGGCCCAGTCGATGGCGTTCTTCAGCACGGCGGGGATGGTGCCGTTGTGCTCGGGGGAGACGACCAGGACGGCGTCGGCCGAGGCGAGGGCCTCGCGGAAGGCTGTCGCGCCGGCGGGGGCGGAGTCGGGGAGGTCGATGTCCTCGTTGTAGAAGGGCAGGTCGGCCAGGCCCTCGAAGATCGTGAGGGACGTGCCCGCGGGGGCGAGGTCGACTGCGGCCTCGGCGAGCTCGCGGTTCTTCGAGCCGGAGCGCAGGCTGCCGACCAGGACGAGGATGGAGACGTCTGACATGGGAGGTCCTCACGTAGGTGCGGGGTGGTTCTCGGGTGTGCGCGGCGGGCCGCGCAGGTGGTGCGAAGAGTGCGTGCGGTGCGGTGGCCGCTCGCCCAGCATAAGCGGACCATGGTCCGTTTAGCAGCGTGACGTGCGTCTCACCGCGACGGACATCGCTCATCCGGGATCCGGGCCGCTCGCGTCGTTGCTGGTCCGCAGGGCCGCGGGCTGGGCGCGCCCGGGCCGGTGCGTGGAGTCGGTCGTCTCACCCGCTGCGGGGTTCTCGACCCTGTGGCCGCGACGATAGGCTCGCCGGAGCGCACGACCGTCGACCAGGTGAGGAGGCCCGCGATGACGTCCCTCGACCTCCCCGCCCCCGGGAGCACCGCGGCCTGCGAGCGTGCCGACGCCGCCCGCAACCGGGAGCACCTGCTCGTCACCGCCCGCGCGATGCTCGCGGAGGGAGGCGTCGACGGTCTCACCATGGACGGTCTCGCCCGTGCGGCCGGGCTCGGCAAGGGCACGATCTTCCGCAGGTTCGGCTCCCGCGCGGGTCTGCTGCGCGAGCTGCTCAACGACTCCGAGATGACCTTCCAGGAGGGCTTCTTCTCCGGCCCGCCGCCGCTCGGCCCCGGCGCCGAGCCCGTCGAGCGTCTGGTCGCCTTCGGCCGCGAGAGGCTCCGGCTCGTCACCCTCCAGGGCGACCTGCTGCGCAGCGTCGAGGCGGAGGCCGAGCACAGGTACTCCGCGCCGGCCCACGCCGCGTCCGCGATGCACGTGCAGATGCTGCTCGGGCAGGCCGGGGTCGACGGCGACCTCCAGGTGCTCACGCTCACCCTGCTCTCCTCTCTCGACGCGGCCCTCGTCCTCTACGAGACGCGCGACCTGCGGATCGACCTCGACAGGCTGGCCGACGGCTGGGAAGACCTCGTCCGCAGGGTCGCCCGAGCCTGACGCTCTGCCTGCGACGGGCAGACCGGCCGGCCGTCACACCTCCACGCACCAGGCTCCCCAGACGCGCCCGTCAGATCGGCGCGCCCGGCGGGATCACTGGCAGGGGACCGAGGTCGACCGCCGACGGGTCAGACGCGGCGAGCCGCGCGGTCCTGACGAGGTGGTCCCAGCCGCGGTCGGTCCTCCGGTCCGCCCTGCGGCCTGACGCGGCCGACGGAGCCGGCAGGACCGACTCCGCTGACGAGACCGACGGGTCGGACGTCGCGCCGAGCGCAGCAGCCCCGGACGTCGCGTCGAGCCTCTCGTCCAGCCTGTCGGCGGCATCGGCGAGGGAGGTCGCGACGGACGCCGCGACGGCAGGGTGCAGACCGCCGCCCGTGAGCGTGGCGACGAGGTGCTGGAGCACGGTCCACGCCGCCTGCTGCCGTACCGCCTCAGAGAGGGCGTCACCCGTGCCGGGTGCGTCCCAGACGGCGTCGAGGACCGTCGCGACGATCTCGGAGACCGTCGGCACCCGGTCTGCGCTGCCCGCTGCCAAGGCCCGCTGGCTACCACCCTCGGAAGCCTCGGCAGGCCCGGTGGCCCCTCGAGACCCGACGGCCGAGGCCGCGTCTTCCGCAGCCTGCCACGCCACCCTGTTGAGCCGCCCCGGGGCGAAGAGCTGCTCGGCGACGATCCCGGCCCCGGCGCCTACGGCTGTGAAGGGGTCGAAGACGATGCCGCGGCGCGGCGTGAGGTACTCGGTCGTGCGCTCGTACCGGATGGCGGGCGGCACGACAGTCCGCAGCACCGACGACGGCAGGGCCAGCACCTGAGGGGAGAGCAGGTCGGTGAGGACGGAGAGCGCGCGACGCTGCTCGGCGCCGGAGACCACGCGGTTGCCCGTCGCTTCCTCCCCGGCCAGCGTGTAGGCGTACTCGACGCCGCCGAGCAGCCGGGCGACTGCCGGGACCTGGTACCTGTGCAGCAGGTAGAGGGGGACGAGCCGCTCTTCGATCTCGCCGGCCTGGCGGTCGGGTGCGAGGACACCCGGGGAGAAGTCGCGCAGCGCCTTCGCCCGGACCTGGAGCAGGCTCTCGAGCGAGGCGACAGGGTCGGCCCCGTGCACCCAGGGGACGGCGTCCGGGGAGGCCGCCTCGGCGTGGTGCCCGTCGTCGTCGGTGAGGTAGACGAGCCCCGCCTCGGCGGCCTCGCGCCGCAGCGCCTCGAGACCGGCGACCTCCTCACCGGGGGCGAAGTCCTGGTACGCGTGCCGGACCGCGAAGACGTCCCACGGGCCCAGGCCCACGGGATAGGCGTCGGAGAGGTCGATCTCCCCGTCCGCGCCCAGCCGGACCTGCGGGTGCGGGTAGTCCATGACCGAGGCCTGCGGGTGCTGGTGCGAGGCGTAGTTGTGCATGAACCCCAGGGCGTGGCCGATCTCGTGGGCCGCGAGCTGGCGCAGGCGGGCGAGCACGAGCTCCTCGACGGCCGCGAGACGGCGTGCCTCGTCGACGTGGCCGTACGGGGCGAGCAGCGCCTCGGCGACCAGGGTGAGCTGGTGGATGCGCTGGGACCCGAGCCGCACTCGGCCTGAGAGGATCTCACCCGTGCGCGGGTCGGTGAGCGCCGCGCCCTGCGACCAGCCACGGTTGGTCCTGTGCACCCACCACAAGGACGAGGTGCGGGCGGCGAAGGGGTCGACGTCGGCGGCGCGGAGCTCGACCCTGTAGGCGTCGACGAAGCCAGCAGCCTCGAAGCCCTCGGCCCACCAGCTGCCGCCCTCGATCACCGCGCTGCGGTACGGCTCGGGGATCGCCGGGTCCACGTGGAACACGATGGGCTCGTGGACCGTGCTCGGCGCGGTGCCCGGGGTCGTCTTGTCGAGCCTGAAGCGGGGTTGGAGCCGCACGTCGACGCTCCGGCCTCCGGGCAGCGCGTGGTCGGCGAAGCCCTTGCCGTAGCCACCCGCCCCGGGGTGGAAGGTCCGAGGCGCGAAGCCCTCGGGCAGCGGGACCAGGCTGACGCGCTGCGTGATCGACACGACGTCGGGGTCCGGGCTCACCTGCGCGAGGAGCGCACCCGTGCCGCGCCCGGCGAAGGTGAGCACGGCCGAGAGCTCGACCGAGCCGGGGGTGCGGGGGCGGTCGTCCCCGGTGGTGGTGCCGGAGGACGTGCTGCCGTCGGCCGACCTGCTCTGGCTGGTCGGCCCGCCCGGGCCGGCGGTGGCCGACACGAGGAAGGACCTGCTGGCGTCGAGGCGCAGGTCGCCCTGCTGCGCCCGGGCGAGCCGTGCGCTCACGGCGAGCAGGTCGCTCGTCGCGAGGGACGCGGCGTCGACGACGACGCTGCCGTCGCCGCGGTGCTCGACGACCGGCGCCGACCACAGCACCGACCGCGCGAAGGAGTCGTCACCGG
>Ga0247813_10000306_pt1 | contig 53585 bp, 47 predicted proteins | sample UWRJL169409C1_FD_180719 | JGI IMG/M metagenome (GOLD analysis project Ga0247813, IMG submission 180719) | Plant litter microbial communities from Arlington Agricultural Research Station in Wisconsin, United States - UWRJ-L169-409C-1 | ecosystem: Environmental > Terrestrial > Plant litter >... | reverse complement strand
ACAATCCGTATTTCATGGCTTATGAATGGTTACGAGGGTATTACAAAAATGATTACTCAGGTCAAATAAGTCTTAATCACAAATTTAGTAGTGATTTTGATATGCTGGTAAGAACAAATATGGCCCTGACCAATTTGTTTAAAAATGAAAAATTTCCTTATTCTATGACGACTTACGACAGAGATAAAGGGCAGGGAGATTATAAGGAAGAATACAACTACGCATTCAAAAGTTATTCTGATTTAATGGTAAATTACCATAAAACAATCAGTAATTTCGAGGTAAAAGCTACTATTGGAGCCAATATCAATATTGATAAAGCCCGTAATTCTTTTGCTTCTACAAATTATTTAATCATACCGGGATTATACACTTTAAGCAACTCTCAAACACCAGTTCAGCCTACTAATTTCAACAGTCATTTTCAGACTTACAGCTGGTACGGATCTATGGATTTGTCTTATAAATCCTTTTTATTCTTAGGTGCAACAGGAAGGTTCGATACAGATTCGAGACTTCCGGAACAAAACAATACCTTCTTTTATCCATCAGTGGGTTTAAGTGCTGTTTTGAGTGAAGTAGTAAAAATTCCGCTGGTAGATTTCTTAAAAGTAAGAACCTCTTATGCAAAAGTGGGCGGATCACTGGATATCTATAGCAATTTAGATACGTACAGACTTAGGGATCCTTTTACAGTAGGAGGAAAAACGTATAATGCAGCTTATGTTTCTGAAATTTTATCGAATAAAGATTTAGAGCCTGCCTTTAACTCGTCGATTGAATTTGGAATGGAAACCAGAATGTTTAAAAACAGATTTGGTTTTGATGTTACGTATTACGAAAATACAAACGGACCGCAGATTTTTGATTTGAAATATTCAGAAACTTCAGGATATCAAGGAAGTAAACAAAACGGAATTACCACAAAAACAAAAGGTGTAGAAGTTTCTCTATTTGTAAAACCTATCAAAAGCAAAGATTTTAACTGGGATTTTAATGTGAACTGGTCCACTTACAAAGAGTATTTAAAAGAAGTGTATGCCGGAATCGAAAATAACGGAAGAATTAAAATAGGAGAGCGCGTAGATGCTTTTTATATTAATGATTTTATGAGAACAAATGATGGTAAGCTTATCGTAGGAAATGACGGAAAACCACTTATCAATCCGTACCAGACAAAGGTGGGGTATAAAGCTCCGGACTGGTCAATGGGTATTACCAACAATGTGAGTTATAAAAATATAGCATTGAATTTTACTTTTGACGGAAGATACGGAGGAAAAATCGAAAACTATGTCAACCAAAAAATGTGGCAAAGCGGTAGACATGCAGATAGTAATACTCCGGAACGTGCCAATGATGTTATTGGTGTAAAATCATATGTGACTGACGCAGTAGTAATAACAGGCGGAGAATTAATCACAGACGGACAGGGAAATACGATTACTGATACCAGAACCTTTGCTCAAAACACGACTAAAATGTATTATCAGGATTATGCCAAATCATATCATGGTAATTATGCAGCCAATATTATAGATAAAACTTTCTTCAAACTGCGAGAAATAAGCGTAACGTATACTTTGCCAGCTTCTTTTACAAAACGATCGTTTATAGAAAATGCTTCTATCTCATTAGTCGGCAGGGATTTACTTTATTTCTCTAAACACAAAAACATCGATTTAGATCAGTTTTTAAACGAGAGCGATTCACCGCTTCAAACTCCAACCGTAAAAAGTTATGGTATCAACTTAAACTTAAAATTTTAATACCAGTAAAAATGAAAACAATACAACTATATAAATCCATGTTGATTATGGCAATGGTTTTGCTTGCAGGATCTTGTACGAATTTTGAAGATTTAGCCGATGATCCAAACAAGGCGACAAGCGTTCCTCCTTCGATGCTGTTAACAGAGGTTTTAAGAGTCATGAATAATGTTGATGACGAAGGCCCTTGGTCGGGTGCACAAAGAGACAATCAGTTTTGGGCAATTTCCTTTGATTATTACGGAGAACAGGATTACAATTGGGGATCAGGACCTATGCGATATACTACCTTATCGAATGTTAAGGCAATGGAAAAAGAAGCCTCAAAACTGGATTCAAGGAATAAATACGGTGCATTAGCCAAATTTTTCAAGGCGTATTTCTTTGATTATATGTCCAAAAGAATGGGTGATATTCCAATGTCAGAAGCATTACAGGCAAATAGCAGCCAGCCCATTACACAACCTAAATACGATACTCAAAAAGAAGTGTATATCGAAGTTTTGAAACTTTTAAATGAGGCAAACGATCAAATTACGGCAGCAAAGGCCGAAGTAGGAACAGGTAATGTAGACGGAGATTTTTTATATAACGGAGATTTAGACAAATGGCAAAAAGCAATCAATGTTTTTCACCTAAGAGTATTAATTAGCTTAAGCAAAAAAACAGCAGATATAAACGTTGCCGATGAGTTGAAGCAAATGATCGAAAATCCGTCTAAATATCCTTTAATGACAGGAATTGAGGACAATATGAAGCGCAATTTCTCTGATGAAAACCTAAACAATTTTCCTTTAAATCCAGGAAACTTTGGTCGTAACCGAAACAGAAATGTCATGGCTGGAACGTATTTGAATATTCTAAAAGCCAATAATGATCCAAGAATATATAAAGTAGCCGATCCTGCTGCTTTTTATTTTAACAGCGCAGATCCTTTCAATATGAATGCTTATGTAGCTGCCAATACGGGTGACGAGCAAGGGCCTATGCAGGTCGCTTCAGATCAGGGTAAATTGTCTTATCCTAATGAAAAAAGATATTACAGCTCGTATGTAGGAGAAGCCTATACTTTAATTGGTTACGCTGAGCAGCAGTTTATTATTGCAGAAGCCATAAACAGAGGATGGATTGCCGGTGATGCAGCAGATTTTTATACTAAAGGAATAAAAGCTTCAATGGATTTTTACGCCGTGAGCAACTCAGATATTACCACTTTCTTAGCCCGTACCAATGTGGTTTATAAAGGAAACAATGCAAATGGATTAGAACAAATCTTAACGCAAAAGTATGTCGCATTTTTTCAAAATTCTGAAAGAGAGGCTTACTTCAATTTCAGAAGAACCGGAATTCCTGCTTTTAATGTGGGACCTGCTAATAAAAACGGAGGAAAAATTCCGTTGAGATGGAAATATCCTCAAGGAGAATTTGATAATAATGCTGCAAACGTAAAAGCCGCGTTAAACAGCCAGTACGGAGGAACAGATGATATTAATGCTGTCATGTGGCTTTTAAAATAACATTAAAATGAAACACACCAAAAATACCATCATGATCATAGCGATATTCTCGCTATGGTCTTGTTTTTCTCAAAATAAAAAAGAGTTTCAGGCAGTAAAACATGTCGTAGTCATTGGTTTTGACGGTTTAAGCCCTAACGGAATTGAAAATGCCAAAACGCCCAATTTTCATAAACTAATGAAAGAAGGTGCTTCTACAATGCATGCAAGGGCGGTACTGCCATCAAGTTCCAGTACCAATTGGGCAACAATGATTATGGGCGCAGGGCCCGAACAGCACGGAATAACATCTAACGATTGGGAGAAAAATAATTTTGTTCTTCCTACTGTGGTACAAGGCGAGGATTTTCTTTTTCCAACCATTTTTAAACTGATTCACGATCAGAAAAAAAATGCCGAAATAGGAGCGATTTATCATTGGTCAGGTTTTGGAAGACTATTCGAAAAAAGCGCTGTTAATTATGATATTAACCCTGAAACAGAAGACGAAACTGCTCTTAAAGCCAGCAATTATATACAGTCGAAACAGCCCGTTTTTACGTTCGTACATTTTGATCATGTTGACCATGCCGGACACGAATACGGTCATGGCAGCCCTGAATATTACAAATCAGTAGAAAAAGCAGACGTTTTATTGGGCGAGGTTTTGCAGGCAATAGCAAGTTCAGCAATGGCCAATGAAACGTTAGTGATAGTAAGTGCTGATCACGGAGGTTTAGGCAAAGGTCATGGCGGAGAATCGTTGCAGGAAGTCGAGATTCCGTTTATTGTCTGGGGAAAATCAGTGAAGAAAAATTATACGATAGAATTTCCGGTTTACCAATATGATAATGCTGCAACTGTGGCTTTTGCTTTAGGTTTGAAAATGCCAATGGCTTGTATTGGCAGACCCGCTAAAAATGCTTTTGAAGGATACAACGAAAAAGACCATTATCCGCTTACTAAAAGAGTCAAACAACCTTTAATTCAGCCACAAGCCGTTTTAAGCAAAAGAGCTGGCGGTTTATTTACCAGTCAGGCCGACGTCATAATCGAAAACCCGGACGGAGAAGGTGAAATCAGATATACAACTGATGGAGCAATGCCTACAGCAAAATCTCAATTGTATCAGGCTCCTTTTATAACAGCTAAAAATACAGTGGTAAAAAGTGCCATTTTTAACAACGGAAGTATTGCCAGTTTGGTAAGTGAAGCTTTTTTCAGAGTGATTCCTGCTGGTTTTCAGCCTCCGGTTTCTTACGAAATATTCTATTTGTCCAATTTAAACAGTATTCCTTTTTTAGACAATCTGACTCCTAATGAAAAAGGAAATTGTTTCGAAATAGGTTCCGAAGAAATCAATGAGAAAATCAAGGATAATACTTTGGTAAGATTTAAAACCACAATTACTATCGAAAAAGAAGGAACTTATAAGTTTTATACCAGATCAGATGACGGAAGTATTCTAAAGCTTAATAATGAGATTGTTGCCAACAATGACGGTGATCACGGTATAATAGAAAAATCAGGCGAAGTTAAGCTAAAACCAGGAAAATATCCTCTGGAAGTACTTTGGTTTAATGGAGGCGGAGGAGGCTGGCTGGATGTTTATTATGAAACAGCCGGAATGCCAAAACAAATTATCCCTCCTTCGATTTTTAAGCTGTAAATTTTTAAGCTAAAATATTAATAAGTCGTTGATTGTGATTTCTTAATGCATATGAATTGGAGCGAAAAGCCGCAAATTTTATTAATAATTAGGATGCGGACTCAGGATGTGCCTTTAGGCACCAAACATTGGTAGAAAACAGGAACAGGAATAAATTTAGCGTGCCGTAGGTACGCAATAGTTATCGTTTGTAGCGTACCTATGGCACGCTAACATATTTAAGAACTTAATTATTTCTACCAATATTTAATGCCTGGCGGCATAAATGGAAAACTTTCAACCGTTGATTGAAACTAATACTTCAAAATATAAAAAGAGAATTAAATGAATAATCTCAATACCAATAAAAAGACAGAAGGTGATATTAACCTAACGCCGCAAAGAGCGCTTTGGAATACCTCTGAGACTGATGAGCTAACAAAGAGTCTCTTAGAAAAAGACGCGCGTTATTTTTTGCATCAGGCCATGTCTACTCCGTGTTTAGACGTTTTAGAATCTTGTGAAGGACCTTTTATTACAAACATTAAAGGGAAAACCTATTTGGATTTTCACGGAAACAACGTGCACCAAATTGGATATGCAAACCCTAAATTGATCGAAAATCTGATTGCTCAGTTACAAACACTTCCTTTTTCTCCAAGGCGTTTTACGAATAAACCCGCAATTGATTTTGCCGAAAAATTAGCATCATTATGTCCGTCAGATTTAAATCGCGTGCTCTTGACTCCTAACGGAAGTTCTGCCATAGGAATTGCACTTAAACTGGCCAGAGCGGTAACCAAAAAATTTAAGGTAGTTTCTTTTTGGGATTCTTTTCACGGAGCTTCGCTAGATGCCGTAAGCGTTGGCGGGGAATCTGTTTTCAGGGATTACATGGGACCAATGATGCCTGGCGTCGAACGCATTCCTCCGCCGACAAGTTATCGTGGTATTTTCGAAAATAACGAACAAAAGTGTTTAGAGTATTTAGAATATGTTTTTTCTAAAGAAAATGATATTGGTGCTTTTATCGCCGAAACGATTCGGAATACAGATGTTCAGATTCCATCAAAAAACTTCTGGAAAGAAGCCAGAAGACTCTGTTCTCAATATGGTGTTGTACTCATTTTAGACGAAATCCCGATCGCGTTAGGCAGAACCGGTAAAATGTTTGCCTTTGAGCATTATGATATCGAGCCTGATATTTTATGCATTGGCAAAGGTTTAGGAGGTGGTATTATACCACAGGCAGCAATCATTACCAGAGATGATTATAATGTTTTTGGCGACATTTCTTTAGGACATTATACGCATGAAAAAAGTCCGCTTGGAGCAATTGCAGGCTTAACAACTATCGATTTTATTGAAGATCACGATCTTTTAAACAAAGTAAATCAAGATGCTTTGTTTATGGAAGAATCACTTCGAAAATTAAAAGAAAACTATGCTGTTATTGGCGATATAAGAGGAAAAGGCCTTTTGTGGGCTGTAGAATTGGTAAAAGACAGAACGACCAAAGAAAAAGCGCTTGAAGAAGCAGAAAAAGTAATGTACAGCTGTATGAAGAAAGGGTTAAGTTTTAAAGTATCAGCAGGAAATGTTTTGCAATTATCACCAGCTTTGACGATTACGAGAGAAGAATTGCAAACGGCCTTAAATATACTCGAAGAAAGTCTGAGCGAACTTTCATTATAAGCTTAAAAAAAACGATTAAACGATTTAAAATAAACAAAATGAAAAAACTAATTGTAACGGCATTATGTGTTTTTAGTGTTTTAGGAGGAGCAGCACAGCAAAAAAAAGCGGCAAAAAATCCAAGAGTAGTACTTATTACTTTAGATGGTTTTCGCTGGCAGGAATTATTTAGCGGAGCTGACAGCAAATTAATTATAAAAAAATATGCAGAAGATACCACAGCGGTAAAAGAAAGATTTTGGAGGAATACGCCTCAGGAAAGAAGAGCAGCCCTGATGCCTTTTTTCTGGAATCAGGTTACCAAAATGGGGCAATTGCACGGTAATAGAACTTTAGGCAGCAATGTAAACCTGACCAATACCATGTGGTTTTCTTATCCGGGTTACAACGAGATTTTGACCGGAGCTGCTGATGATAAACAAATTAACAGCAATGATAAATTCGACAATCCTAATACTACGGTTTTAGAGAAAATCAATATGCTTTCTAAGTATAAAGGTAAAGTTGCTGCTTTTGGGAGTTGGGATGTTTTTCCGTTTATTATCAATCAAAAACGTTCCGGAATACCTGTAAATGCAGGTTTTGAAACCGTAAAAGGAAATAAACTTTCAGAGAGGGAAAAGTTTTTAAATGAACTGCAGCCAAAAGTGCCATCACCTTGGGATTCTGTTCGATTTGATGCTTTTACTTCAAATTATGCTTTAGAATATATGAAACGAGAACATCCGGAATTGGTTTACATTTCTTACGGAGAAACAGATGATTTTGCGCATGATGGCAATTATCAGGCTTATTTAAAATCAGCAAATGCAGCTGATGGTCTAATTGAAGATTTATGGAAGTTTACCCAAAAAGATTCTTTTTATAAAGACAATACCATTTTTATTATTTCGACAGATCACGGCCGCGGAACAGAACCATTAGAACAATGGAGAGATCACGGATCTAAAGTTGCCGGAGCTGATCAGTTATGGTTAGTTGTGTTTGGAAATGGTGTGGAGGCGACAGGAGAAGCAACAGCAAAAGAACAATTATACAGCAATCAAATTGCACCCACGATATTACAATTTTTTGATGCTGCGAAAGATGCTCAAATGAAAGGGCAATCATTACAAATCCTTAAAAAATAATTCAGATGCAAGGTAAAAAATCAAACCTGCCTTTTGTTTTGAATGCATCTGTAGCTTCTTTTGGAGTGTATTTTTGTATGTATGCTTTTAGAAAGCCTTTTACAGTTGCTACTTTCGAAGGTTTAGAGGTATTTCATATCGATTATAAAATACTTTTAATAATTGCTCAGGTTATTGGTTATGTGATTTCTAAGTTCATTGGAATCAAAATAATATCAGAACTAAAAGCAAATCAGCGAATATTTTATTTGTTGGGTTTAATAGGCATTTCAGAGATCGCTTTGGTGTTTTTTGCTTTGGTTCCAAAACCTTATAATATCTTTTTTATGTTGCTTAATGGCGTACCGTTAGGAATGATTTGGGGAATTGTCTTTTCGTATCTCGAAGGAAGAAAATTTACAGAGATATTAGGCGTTGCGCTAAGTACCAGTTTTATTGTATCGAGCGGAGTTGTAAAATCAGTAGGATTTTTTGTGATGGATTCGTTGCATTTTTCAGCGTTTTGGATGCCGGCAATTACAGGTCTTTTATTTGTGGGCCCGTTATTGTTTTTTGCCTGGATGTTAGAAAGAATCCCTAAACCATCGGCAGAAGACATTGCTTTGCGCTCAGAACGTATTCCGATGACCAATAAAGACAGGAAAAAGGTAGTGCTGCAATTTTTATTTCCTATCACGATTTGGGTTTTGTTTTATACGTATCTCACTGCTTTTAGGGATTTCAGGGATAATTTTGCCCGCGAATTATGGGACAGTATAGGTTATAAAGATGATATTGGGGTGTATACCAGTTCAGAAATAATAGTAGCTTTCATTGTACTGTTGGTTCTGGGAGCTGCATTCTATTTTAGAGACAATATGAAAGCCTTGTTCTTTTATCAGATATTGCTTTTATTGGGTTCAGTCTCTATTGGTGTTTCTACTTTTTTATTTCATACACAAAATATTAGCCCGTTTAGCTGGATGGTGGTATCAGGTTTTGGCCTGTACATTTGTTATGTTCCTTTTAATTGTTTGTTTTTTGACCGCTTTATTGCTGCTTTTAAAATAAAAGGAAATGCAGGATTTTTTATTTACATCGCCGATGCATTTGGATATCTGGGAAGCGTTGCCGTACTGCTGTACAAAAACTTTGGGCAGCCCAATTTATCCTGGTTGGATTTTTTTATGGATGGTGCGTACTTAATTGCCCTCATGGGAATCGTTGTTACCATAAGTTCCATGATTTACCTGAACAGAAAAAAGAAGAAAATTAAAAAACAAAATATAAATTATCAATTCGTTTTACATGAAAACACAATATGATTTAATCGTTGTAGGTGGCGGTGTTTTAGGAACTTTTCATGCCTATCATGCATTAAAAGCGGGAATGAAAGTGGCCATTATCGAAAAAGACAAAATGCCAAAAAGCGCTACAATTCAAAATTTCGGACAAGTAGTACCTTCGGGAATGGATTCGAAATGGCAAACATACGGAAGAGAAAGTTTAGCTATTTATAAAGAAATACAAAGTCAGTTTGATATTTCTGTGAGACAAAACGGATCGGTTTATTTGGCTTCAAATGATGAGGAAGTACAGCTTATTGAAGAATTGTTCCAGATTAACAAAGCCAATAATTATACTTCGGTTTTATGGAATAAAAAAGAATGCCTGGATAAATATCCTGGTTTGAATAGTGCTTATGTAAAAGCAGGATTGTTTTTTCCCGACGAAGTTACGGTAGAACCCAGAACGATGATCTACAGACTTCAGGACTATATGATGGAGTATTTAGGATTAAAATTAATTACCAATACCGCTATTGTAAACTGCGAAAATGTAGCTGATGGTGTTGTTTTAGAAAGTGCATCAAAAGAAAATTATTTTGCCAAAAAAGTAATTATCTGCAACGGAAGCGAATTTAAAAATTTATATCCCGAATTGTTTTTCAAAAGTGATTTAGAGGTTTCAAAATTGCAAATGTTACAAACCAAGCCTCAGAAAAACTATAAACTAGACGGATCAATTTTGACAGGATTGTCTATCAGGCGTTATGAATCTTTTTATGAGTGTCCCTCTTTCAAAGAAATTAAAGCAAAAGAAGATCCAAATTCTTTAGAAAAAAAATGGGGCGTACATATTCTCTTTAAACAAGCAGCAGACGGATCTATTATTTTAGGAGATTCGCATCAATATGCATCTGCAGAAAATATAGACGATTTAGGTTTTAATCTGGATATGGACATCGATAATTTTATGATCGAAGAAGCCAAAAAAATCATCGATTTGCCTACTTACGAAATCCAAAACAGATGGTTTGGTATGTATTCCCAATGCAAAACCAAAGATATTTTTGAGCATACAATAGGCAAAAATATTCATATTATAACAGGAATAGGAGGAAAGGGAATGACCGGAAGTGCCGGTTTTTCAAAAGAAAATATATTTAAAATTTTTAATCAATAAGAATGAAGCAAGAAATACAACTGGTAGTGTTTGATATGGCCGGAACAACTGTAGATGAAGGAAATGTAGTGTATAAAACAGTTCAACAAGTGATTAATGATGAAGGGTATAACATATCATTAGACGATGTTTTGCATTATGGCGCAGGTAAAGAAAAATATCAGGCCATTTTTGATGTGCTGACAAATTGTACCGATTCTGATACTGTTGAAGTAACGGCTCAAAAAGCATTTTCTAATTTTAAACCGGCATTGGCAACAGCATATGCCAATTTAGAGGTAAAAAGCTTTGAGGGCACTGAAACATTGTTTGCTGATTTAAGAAACAAGCACATTAAAGTAGTTTTAAATACAGGATATGATTTTGCTACAGCTCAAAACTTACTCACAAAATTAGGATGGTCAGTAGGAGAAACCATCGACGCTATGGTAACTTCTGACGATGTAGAAAACGGACGACCTGACGGCGATATGATTTTGAAAGCAATGGAAATAATGGGTATAAAAGATCCCGAAAAAGTCCTAAAAGTAGGCGATTCTGCTATTGATATCGAAGAAGGAAAAAGTGCCAATTGCGGTATGACGGCTGGAGTTTTGACAGGTGCGCAAACCAGAGAACAAATTCAGCATGCGAATCCTACTATTATAGTAAACAGTCTGACAGAATTAAGAGAGATACTCTTGTAAATTAGTTGTTGTTTTTTTTGCTCCTCCTTGTTACCCTTGATGAGGAGGAGTTTTTTTAATCAATAAGTAAGGTCCGAAAATAAAAAATTAAAACAATCCAATTCAAAAACTTTGCGACTTTGCGTCTTTGCGAGATTAATAATAAGCTTCTTTTTTTAGCCGCTGGAAATTTGCGCACAAAGACGCAAAGGCGCAAAGTTTTTATTTATCAAGCTATAAGTGAGACGGAGTTTATTCGGTTTGGGTATTAAAGAAGAAATATAATACCAACATTTTAGCGGTAGTTTTGCTTCTGTTTATAGGAACATGCGGAATTCTTCCGTCAAAAAATATCGAGTCACCTTCTTTTATCAGTACTTCATCATCACCAATAATATAAACGCATTCTCCAGAAAGCATGTATTTGTATTCAAAAGCGTCCGTTTCGACTTTTTCTCTTTTAGAATCAGGTTTTACTTCCAGCAAAACGGCTTCAAAACCAATTGATGAAAGCTGTTTTCCAAAAATATACTGATAAGTAAATCCTTTTGCATCGTCTTCTTTTTCTATAATAGAATTATCTTCAGCGCGGGAAACGATATAATTTTCTCCGGTAGGTTTTGGCATTCCCTCAAAAAAATCAGAAACCTCAATTTCTAAAGCGTTGATAATATTCAATAAAACAGGAAGCGATGGTATGGTTCTTCCATTTTCAATTCGGGATATTAAACCATTACTCACATTGGCAGCATTTGCAACGGTACTGATTGTTTTTTTATTTTTTTTTCGAATATCCTTTATTCTTTTTCCTATTCCAATTAAGTAGTCGTTCATTCCAAATTGTATTTGTTACGAATATGCAAATTTAACTTGATATAAAAAAGAAGTTTTTTTATCAAAAGCAGATTAAAAAAGTTTGCTTTTTGGTGTATCGACGAATATTAGAAAAAAAATATAAAAAAGGCCCGTTTCCATAAGAAAAAGGGCTTTTAAGCTAAATAACTCTTAGTACTATTTGCCATAACTAATCATTACGCACAAGAAACCTGTAAATAGTTTGAGAAGTATAAGTTTCCTTAGGTCGTAAAACTGTATTGGGAAAAGCAGGTGTGTTGATTGAATTTGGGTAATGCTGTGTTTCGAGACAGAATGCACCATTTTTAGTATAAGGAATTCCGTTGCGTCCCTTTACTTTTTCGCTTAACCAATTTCCTGAATAAAATACAACTCCCGGTTCGGTTGTATAAACTTCTAATTCCCTGCCGCTTATTGGTTCAAAAGCTTTTGCTGCCAAAGCTAATTTACCCGTTTGGTTTCGCAAAGCAAAAGTCACATCGTAGCCGTTTGTGTATTGCTGTACTTTTTCGATGTCTTTGCCAATTGCTTTAGGCGAAGTAAAATCAAACGGTGTGTTTTTTACATTCAGAATCTTCCCGGTTACCATACTGCCATCTCCATATTCCAGAAATTGGTCGGCAAAAATAGTTAATTCTGTATTTAATGCTTTAGGATTTCTTCCGCCCGAAAGATTAAAATAGGTATGGTTGGTCAGCACAAGCGGAGTGGCTTTGTCTGTAGTGGCTTTGTAATCAATAACGACATCATTATTATTTTTGAGTGTAAAAGTTACCGTAACCGATAAATTTCCGGGAAAACCTTCATCGCCATCTTTACTTAAATAGGTCATTTCAACTGCAGGCTCATTCTTTTTTGTTATTTCTTTGGCTTTCCAAATGTGTTTATCAAAACCATTAACACCTCCGTGAATATCAGACGACAGCGTATATTCTTGTCCGTCAAGTGTGAATTTTCTGTTTGAAATTCGATTAGCAACACGACCAACCGTAGAACCCATCAATGAGTTTTCCTTCCCCGCATAATGAGAAAGCGAGTCCAGACCCAATACCACACTGCTCATTTTACTATACTTGTCCGGCGTTACAATATTCGTAATTGCCGCGCCATAAGTAAGCAGCTGAACCTGCATTCCTGTTTTATTTTGTAAAGTGTACTCGAAAACATCCTGTCCCTGAACCTGTCCCATTTTCTTTTTACTAATACCAGATTTCTTAGCTACAGCAGCGTTTTGAGAAAATACATTCTCAGTTGCCAGCAATGCGAGACATAAAAAGGAGAAGTAAACAGCTAACTTTAATTTGTTCATGATGTTTTTTGTATTTTGTTATTGTAATCAAAGTTTTGGTCAAATTACTATTAACCAATGTTTTATCGCTAAGTGAATTACTTTTTATTTACCAAATTATAGTGATCTTCAAGATAAGAGAATCGGGCCAATATTTCGAGCATTCCGCCATGTTCTACTAAATTGTACACACCATCGTTTGCGGCAAATAATCCTTTTTCGTTTTTGTTTTCCTTCAAAGTATTATCCAGACATTTTTTAAATCCTGAAATGTATTTCAGGTCTTTATTGTATTTTAAAAGATGCTGATAGCCGCGCAATAAAACAGCATTAAACCAGTAACCATCTCTAAATTTGTCTCCTCCGTAAAAATAAAGTAAAGAACTATCTGCTATTTCGATTGCTTTTTTAAGATATTTTTTATCACCTGTTAGTTCATATAAATACACATTAGACTGAAGCATTGTGCCTGTATTATAGGAATAGATAGTTTTACCGATACTTCCGTCTGTCACCTTTATATTATCATAAAACAAGCCAGTTGGTGTTTGCAGTTTTTCATTTGTCCAGTTGTAGATCTTCAATGCATTATCAAGATATACCTGTTCCTTTGTTGCTTTGTACATTTTAAGGGCAACAATAATTCCTGGTCCGTTTGAACAGGTATTTTTAGTTTCAAAATCATTTTCGCGCCAGTACAATCCGCCACCTAGTTTTGAATCTGAGGCTGTCATCATAAAATCGTACATCGATTTTCCTAAATCGAAATACGTTTTCTTTCCGTTTCTTTCATAAATATCTAAGGCAGTTATTCCAATCCATTGGTTATCATCATAATATCTTTGTCCTTTGCTCAGTTGCACTATATATTCACCATATCCGGGTTTAGGTGGTGCAGGATCGTAGTAAGGCTGCATACTTTTGACAATGCCGTCAACTAAATTCGCTTTTTTATCTACTTTTTCAATTTCATTTGTGGCTTCAAACATAGCGCAAAGTGCCCACAACCAGCTATATTCTCTTTTATGTCCAAATTTTGTTTCTCTTTTTGCAGGATCTAAATCAACGAAATAATAACCGGAAACACTATCATGAAAATTTTTCTCAATCGCAGAGTGAAGTTGCTCCATTTCATCTTTGTAAAAATTGTTTTTTGAGTTAATGTTTCTTTTTATTTCTGAAAAGCTCGAAAACAGTACTAATACTGCAATAAGTAATAAACTCTTTTTTTGATTGTTCATAACGGGTAACTATTTGTGGTTATTTATTTTATTTGAATTGAATAGTTTTAAAAGTAATATCACAAATCTACTAAAACGTTTTAGTATTTTAAAACTAAAAATAGCCATTGCTGTTATTTTTGTTGATAATAGCTCTAAATCGTTTTTTTGATATCTATTTTTTAATAAAGTAAGTGATTATGGATAGAACATTAAACATTTGCAATCCATTACGATGTATGATATCACTATTGTAATAACAAAAAAGCCTTTTAGAACTTGAATCTAAAAAGGCTTTGTATTGATATAAAAGTTTGAAATTAAACTTCTGAGTTAGGATTCGGGATATAATTTAAGGTTTTTGATATCATCCTGTAAGATCTTCTCAAATCAATCTGTTGCAAAATTTTCAGATTCACTGTAATTTTCATCAAAGTTCTCTTCAGGATTATTGGCGTCATCTTCCTCCTGAGTGTCCTCATTTAGATTAGTCTCAGATAGTGGTTCTCTGTCAGAAGCATCATCAGAAGTAAAATCGGTATTTTGATAAGAGATTGGTTCCACAGTTGGGTCATCTCCGTTATTAAAATTTTCAGGTTGCAACTGATTTTGTAAATCCTGCATTAAATTACGATCTCCCGGATTGTAATTTTTGTTGTCGTCTGTTATCATATCAGTGTGTTTAAAATGAATTAATTTTGAGATTACTATTTGTAGTGCCAAGTGATTAGAAATTATTATTTATAGATCTTATGGCCTTATCCAAAATTAAGGACAACAGTATTATTTGTTCTTATAGAATTTTAAGTAAGAGTTCTTTAATTATGAGTGATTTATAAAGAGACGTACTAAAAAGAAAAAAAGTCCATTTAAAAAAAACTGCCCTCAAATAGTATCTAACTTTTTGAGGACAGTTTCAAGAAATGGAATTTTTAACTATCGATCTTTGAAATAATTTAGCAATTATTTATTGAGCATCCCAAGAGGCACTAGCATAATAAATAGAACTTGTTACCGGAGCCGTCCAGTAACTTTGACTACCGCCACGGAAGGTATGAAGACTTACCGCATTGACATTTCGTTTAGAATCGTTAGTTACCCAACGAATGGTCTGATTAAGTATTTCTGTACCATTTACATAATATTTGACATATCCGTTGGTATTTGATCCGGTATTTAATTTCACAGATATCTGACAGTTATATGTTACCCCTTCTTGTATGTAATATTTTTTTCCAAAATCGTTACCAAATTGTCCGGGTTGATCTTTATAATAAACATAGGGTTGGAGGTAAGCCCCGCTTCCTTTGGCAGTGTTTGATCCACTTGGGCAATACCACATAAATCTGGCACTACCGCCGTTGCCATCCCATCCTGGATCGCCACCGGTGTTTTGGTCGCCAATTAGTATACCGTATCCGCATTTACCACCTCTGCTCCAATAAAATCCGGAATTAAATTTCATCTGGAACCAAACGGTATAAACATCACCTGACCAAACGCCGTAAGATGTACACAAACCACCGGGACATGATAGTGTATTGGTTTGCAATGTAATCGTTCTGGCTCCGGCACCACCGCCTGCTAAGGCAGCAGTAGCTTTGTTAGTGTTTTGCTGTGCATCTGTAGCACTTTGTAATGTTTCTTTGTTAGTGGCTTGCGGCTCATTTAGATCTTGTTCCTTTTCACAGGAATTAAACACTAATGCCATAATAAATAGCAAACTTGTCAATTTGAAGAATTTTTTCATTTTTAAAACTTTAAGGTTAGTAAACAATTAATGGTTAGTAAAACAATAGATTCTAATTACATCAAATGATATTAAAGAGAAGCCTTTTTTATCGGTATCAGTAATTAAGCAACTAAAAAACAGTGTTTTATAATTGATATAGCAAAGTTGATTAATAAGAATTTGAAAGTGGAGTAAAAAAGTACGATTTTAGGTACGTAAAAATCTTGTATGTGAATTTTGTATACTTTTTTAGGGATTATAAAATGATATCATTAAATAAAATGATAAAAAATTATGTAGTACTTAAATAATTAAGAATTTAGATATGCTTAAGTTGTAAGCAGAATTATATATTATAAATTATTGACAAAAAAAGTTTTAAAAAAAAGAATGTCATGCAAAAAGGTAGATTCAAAGATATGATACTATTTTTATCGTGTAAAAACGAGATCGATTATTAATTAAAAAGAGGATATACTTTTCAGTATATCCTCTTTTTAAAATTTGTTTTTTCACCTGTTATAACAAAACCGTGAATCCTGTTTTAATTTTAGCATTAAGAGCGGTGGTTCTTCCTGATTCCTATTATTTGGCCTTGGGATTATCATCTGATTCTTCTTCTTCCCAGTCATTTTCGTCATATTCCGAATCAAAATCATCTTCTAAATCCTCTTTAAGGTCTCCAAGTTCTAAGTTGTAATGGTTACTGGCAGCTAATTTAGCCTGAAAAGCATCAAGATAATCATCATAATTTAATAACAGCTGCTCTTCGTAGTAAGTCATATCGCCTGAAAATTCTTCAGTGCTATAAGAGTAATTTTCGTAGTTCATATAAATCGGTTTAAAATTAATAGCATAAACAATGTTCTAATAGTTCTAATTAGAATTATTTAAAATTAAATTTTTTACCGCAGTAGAATTTATACAATTTTCAGGAAGGATTGTTAAATTCTCACCTAACAAATAGATAATACATTAAAAGAAAAATTTTCATTTAATGATTTTTACTTTATTGTTTGCAAGTTTCCAGGCATCCTTATTTTCTACGAACAGCTACAAAGAATTGGAATCACAAATAGATGTAAAGAAAACAACTTTGATCGTAAATAACCATGAAAGCAGGTATTGTTTTTTGTATCTGCCTTCAGTAATTTTGGCCATAATAAAAAAAACTTTTTTATTACATTTGATTAATAAATTGACCCATAAGGCAATTTGTTTCTCGTTAACCTTAGCATTATTTATATGAAATTTTATGCGCTTGTTTTAGCAGTTAGTCTGCTTCCATTTGCTGCATTATGTCAAAAGGCAGTTGCACCCGGCAGTAAGGATATCAATACCAAATACATTAAACCCGGAAAGTCGCTCTTTACCGTATATTATGTTAAGGATACAAGCTGGGTAAAGCAGGGAACAGTAACTTATGATATTGTGGCAGCCAACAACCAATTGAGTCTGACTAATTCCTATACTCCAAAAGACAATTCATTTAGTACAGCCCGCACCAGTGTCGCGGATGCTCAAACTCTTAAACCGATCACCTATATTAGTGATGCTAAGGAAACAAAAGTTGATCTTAACTTTGGTGAAAAGGTTACAGGAAATTATTATACCAAGAAAACCAAAAAAAATAAAAAGCTGAATTTGAATCCCAAAGAGGTGTTTTTTGACTGGTTATGGACGGATAATATGATTTTAACACTGCCGTTAGATGTAGGTTATAAAGCCCGTTTCCCTCAGTTCTATTATAGTGATGATGCTACTGTTCCTGTAGAATACTACACAATCAAGGAAGTAAAAAGTTTCATTTATAACTCTCCAAGGACTGGTAAGCACGAAGCATGGCTGGTTACTGTTTTGGAAGAAAATACAAATGCCATTTATAATTATATTGTAGACAAAAAGGACCATCGTCTCTGGCAGCGCGAAATGTCTATGGGTAAAGGAATGTGGGAAATTACGACCAACGAGGAGCTGGATTATCAGCCTATTAAAAACAAATTCGATAAAGAAAAAGTCGCTCAGCAGATTTATAAAGGCAGCAGTGTTATTACTGGTACAGCCTATGCACGATCTGATGCTGGTAAGAAATTGGGTGGTTTGGTGAATACCGCCAAGAAACAATTTGCACCAAAAGGTACAGAAATCACACTTTTCCCTAGTTCTGCCTATTATGACGAATGGGTTGAAGTCAACAAGAAAATTCGAAAACAGAAAAAAATGCCCGAGGTTCCTTTGAATTCTGATTTTGGATATGGTGTCAAAAAAGCCAAAGTTTATGATGATCAGGGGCATTTTGAATTCGCAGATCTTATGCCGGGCACATATGTGGTTATGGCAAGTTTTGATTTTTCTAACTCTTATAATTATTCATATGTATCCGGCTATACCAATTATTATAACTATTGGGGGTATACAGGGTCTTCAACAAATTATGGTACGGCCAGACAAGGCTATATAGATAAGGCCAATATTGAAAAGCGAGTAACAATAGATAAGGATGGCGAGAAAAAAGAAGTGAACTTAAAAGAGTAATTCGATAAAGATCTTTTTTTTAAAGAAGCCTATAAATATTCATATTTTAAGTTCTAAATACCCTACATCATTAGAAAGCTATTGGTTTATTTCGTTGGAATTATTTGCCGATCTTTTCAAAAATAAGCTGCATCATTTCAGGATCTAAGGCAGTCATGTCTACCAATTTTAAAGATTTTACCATTTTTAAAGTTGCCGTTTTATAATGCTGAAAATGGGGTGTCTGCAAATGAGATTTATAGGCTTTTTGATTGGCATATATTTCTATTATCCTAATCTGTGTTGGATTTTCTTTTTGAAACATCGGATAAATGGCAATAACTCCTGCTTCAAGTTTTACTGATTCTGATGATTCTTTTTTAAGTATCTCTTTGTATTCTTCCAGATATTCCGGAATAATTTCGATTTCAGAAATTCTCACCATCATATCTGGTTCGATAATTGGCGTAACAGGTTCATCAATAGCGTTTCTTAAAACATTGGCTTGTGTTTTTCCTGCTGTTTTTTCGATAATAAAGGTAAGCTCCAAAAGCTGTGCATCTGTGATTCCGGTATTTTTACCCATATTAAGATGCGCCTTTAGTTGTGGTTCGACTCCGGGCATTGCGGCTAATGCCGAAATGGTTACAAATTCTCGCTGACGGAAATTCAAAACATCGCGATTAAAAATATCGGCAAACAAATGTTCTTTTAAAAAAGTATCTATCGCAGGAGCAAAAGCAGCGGCACCTGTCTTGGGCCCGGTTTCTTCTTTACCCGTTAATTTTTGAAGATTCTCTTTTCCTGATTGGTATTTGTCTTTTACAGTTACTTCAGAAGCTTGTTTGCCTTCAGTATCTTTTATTCCACGAGATTTTCTTTCTTCCAAAACCGCCATTAGCGTGTTGATCGCATTTAAGCTTCGGGGAAATCCGCAATAGGCATAAAGCTGTACCAATGCTTCTTTTATTTCATTTATGGTAAGTCCGGCATAAAGACCCTTATTTATTGCAGGTTTTAATTGGTCTAAATTTCCTGTGGCAGTAAGTGCGGCAATAGCTGCCATACTTTGTTGGTGTGTATTTAACGCCTGTTCATTTTTATCTTTTTGCTGTGCAGTCATTGTATTTATAATTATGAAAAAAGTGAATATAGAGTTCAGAAATTTTTTATAGCTCATGATGTAAAAATTAATGTTTAGGCAATTTCAATAAGGAAAGACTTTTAGCTATTACAAATTTCGGAATTGTAACGCATCTTTTTGTATACATACTACAGATGTATTTACCATTTTTACTGATTTTGCAGTAAAATGGTCAGCTGCAGCACTCTGTTTGCTAAATTTGTACAAACTTTTGGTTATGGAACGAATTGATAGGATTGAAACCGTTAAGCAATACAATGATGCAGTAGGAGCAGAGACTTTACATCCTCTTGTTAGTATTGTCGATTTTGATGAAATACCAACTTACCAGTATTTTAAAAGACATATGAGCGTTTATGCTGTTTTTTTGAAATACATTAAATGCGGGGATATGCGTTACGGATGCCAGTCTTATGATTATGAAGATGGTACGCTGGTTTTTATTTCACCAGGTCAGATTTACGGGATTGATGGCAGAAACGAAATTATTAAGCCTTGGGGCAAAGCGCTTGTTTTTCATCCTGATTTGCTTGCCGGGACAACTCTTGCACGTCAAATAAAGGACTATTCATTTTTTTCTTATGAAGTAAATGAAGCATTGCATTTGTCTAAAAAAGAAAGAAAAGTGATCAACGATTGTTTCGAAAAAATCCTGGCTGAAATTGATCAGAATATCGACAAGCATAGTAAAACACTCATTGTTTCTACTATCGAACTTTTATTGAATTACTGCATGAGGTATTATGACAGGCAATTTATCACCAGAACTCATGTCAATAAAGATATTCTCATTCGTTTTGAAAATCTCCTGAACGATTATTTTGCGTCAGGCAAGTCTAAAACTTTAGGACTTCCTTCAGTAAGTTATTGTGCAGAGCAATTATTTCTCTCCGCTAATTATTTTGGAGATCTCATAAAAAAAGAAACCGGAAGTACGGCTTTAGATTATATTCAGTCAAAATTAATTGATGAGGCAAAGACAATATTATTCGATCACGAAAAATCGGTGAGTGATATTGCTTATGAATTAGGTTTTAAATACCAACAGCATTTTACCCGATTATTTAAGCAGAAGACGGGACTTACACCATTGCAATATCGTGTAAATGCATAATTTAAAACAAAAAAAAATACTCTCTCCTTATTTGCAAAAAGTTGTTTAAAGAAGGGTTTTATTTGAAATAACTTGCTTTTCCTCATCTTTTCAGGAAATTTAAAAGGAGAACTAAAAAATAAAATTCAGGTACATTCTGTGTTTTAAATATACTTTTTAGTATATTTGTAATCTAATTAATTACAGAAATGCTTACTAAGGCCGAAAGAACAAAACAATTTATACTGGAAACTGCAGTGCCGCTTTATAATGAAAAAGGCATTTCGGGGGTTAATATTGATGATGTACTCGAAGCTACCAAACTTACAAAGGGATGTCTGTATGGTCATTTTGAGAATAAGGAAGATTTATCAGAACAGGTTATTGATTTGTCGTTAAAATTGGTTTCAGACAGAATCAGAGCTGCGGTTTATCAGGCAAAAACAATAAAAGGTAAAGTATTTGCCTTTTTAGATTTTTATAAAAACCCAATAGAAACTTATATTTCAGGCGGTTGCCCTATATTTAATACTGCTGTAGAAGCAGATGATAATTATCCTCTTATAAAAGAGAAAGTAGCAAAAGTATTTAGAAGCGGCCAACAGGAATTAGCGGGTTTACTTCAGGAAGGAATAAATACAGGTGAGTTTTCAGCTAAACTGGATCCCGTTGTTTTTGCGTTCAAATTAACAGCATCGGTCGAAGGAGGTATCGTAATGTGCCGAGTTATGGGTACAGCAAAACCTATGCAGGGACTTGTAAAAAGTTTAAAATCTGAATTAGAACAATACGTCATATGATTTTTTTTTGCCTTAAAATAGACTAAAAAGTATATTTTAAAATAATCTAAATTAAAAAAAAAGCGAAGTTAGAGTTTGTAGATGATTTTTTTGGTTCTTGAAAAATAAGTTTGATGTTCCTGTTGGTGAGTATAAACAATTCTTTAAATAAAGTATAATGAATATAAAAGGTAAAACGATATTAATTACCGGAGGTGCTTCCGGTATTGGCTTAGAATCGGCAAAGCAATTTTTAGCCGAAGGTGCGCGTGTCATCATCACAGGAAGGAATCAAGAGAAACTAGAGGATGCAAAAAAAATGCTTCCATCCGTAACCATCATCAAAAGTGACGTTGAAAATCCTGAGGATGCAAAAGCACTTTATGAGCAAGCTGTTGCTCTTGGCGGAATAGATATTTTGTATAATAATGCGGGTGTTGGAACTCCTGCACTAAATCTCGCCATTGCAAGTGAGCAAATTTTAAAAAATGCAATTTACGAAATGAATATCAATTATTTTGGTGTTATAAGACTCAACACACTTTTTATAGAGATGTTAAAATCAAGACCAGAAAGCGCGATCATAAATACAACCTCTATTTTGAGTATGGTGCCGGCTTTAGAAGAACCAACTTATGCGGCAACAAAGGCGGCTTTAAGCTTTTATACCCGAATACTGAGAAAGAATTTAGAGATTTTAAACAGTAATGTAAAAGTATTCGAGCTGCTTCCTCCCGTTGTAGCAACAGCCATGACAGCTAAAAGAAAGGACAAGAAAATGACTCCTGAAAAATTGGTAAAAGCCCTTATTTCAGGAATTAAAAAAGATCAATTTACTATTCGTGTAGGAGACAGCAAATTGTTGTACATCGTTAGCCGGTTTTTTCCGCAGTTGGCTTTTAATTTGGTGAATCCTAAAAAAATATACGCAGACCTTAAGCAGTAACGAGAATTTAAAAGATATAAAATGAAAGCATTTATAATAAATAAATACAGCAAGAAAGAAATTTTGCAGTTGGCAGATGTACCAGTTCCGGAAGTACGAGACAATGATGTTCTGGTTGAAGTTTATGCAGCCGGAATTAATCTTTTAGATTCAAAAATAAAAACCGGAGAGTTTAAACTTATTTTGCCCTATAAACTTCCGTTGATATTGGGGCACGATGTGGCAGGAATTATTACTCAGGTGGGTAAAAATGTAAAAAGATTTAAAGTAGGTGATGCAATTTATGCAAGAGCGGCAGATCATCGGATAGGAACATTTGCAGAGTTTATCGCCATTGATGAAAGAGATGTTGCACTTAAACCAAAGAATCTTTCTATGGAAGAAGCAGCATCGATTCCGTTAGTAGCTTTGACTGCCTGGCAGGTTTTGGTAGAAAATGCAAAAGTAAAACAAGGACAAAAAGTATTTATTCAGGCGGGTTCCGGCGGTGTTGGTACGATTTCTATTCAGCTCGCAAAATATTTAGGAGCAACGGTGGCTACAACAGCAAGTGACAAAAGTTTTGATTTTCTGGATAAACTTGGAGCAGATCTTACTATTGACTACAAAAACAGTGATTTTGAAAATAGGCTGAGTAATTATGATGTTGTATTAAATAGCCAGGATAAAAAAACACTCGAAAAATCCTTAAAAATATTAAAACCCGGTGGAAAACTAATTTCTATTTCAGGTCCTCCAACACCTGCATTTGCAAAAGAAATAAAAGCACCCTGGCTGGTAAGGATCATTTTAGCATTGTTAAGTGCCGGTATTCGTAAAAAAGCAAAAGCAAAAAATGTTGATTATTCTTTTTTATTTATGAAAGCTAATGGTGAGCAGTTAAGTAAAATTACAAAACTTATTGAGTCAGGAGCAATCAAGCCAGTTCTGGATAAAGTTTTTTCTTTTGAAAAAACCAATGAAGCCCTAAATTATGTCGAAAGCGGACGTACAAAAGGTAAAGTAGTGCTTAAAGTGAAATAAATATTTCAATCCACACTTTTCAATTTAAAAAAAGTCCATAGCCTTACCAAATAGTTATGAATGTGTCTTTCTTTTTCATGCATTCATTGTGGCCCTATAAGGTAATAATATGAAGAATCAATTATGATTTTTAACTGGTAATGGTATTAACTGATTTGTACCAAAATCAAAGACTAATTTTGAATTGGAAGTGTGCGATGAAATAACCTGAAAGGACAAAAAAGCATCAAAATTTAAAAGCTATTCTATTTATAATAAGATATTTATGCGGTTTTTTTTCGTTTTCTGCTCATTAAATCTATGTTAAAAGTATTCCTGCACTTTAATATTAATTTGAACTTTGTAAAACTGTTTAATTAATAAATGATGGATTATGGAAACGCAAATTATTGAACTGGAAAAAGAATATTGGAAAGGAATGGAAAATCACGATTATGAAACGGTAAAAAAGCTTACTCGCTTTCCTTGCATAATCGCCGGTAAAAATGGAGTACAAAGTGTAGATCAGGCTACTTTTAAAAAAATGTTCGAATCAGGCGATGGTGATAAAATACAAGTATTGAATATTTCTGATGTTGAATCGCAATTAATTACTGAAAATACCGCAATAATAGGATATTCGATAACATTAGCAATAGCAGATGATCAACAAAAGACTCCTGTAAAATGCGCCTGCACTTCGACATGGATAAAAGAACAAGACAATTGGGTCTGCGCACTGCATACTGAAACTGAATTGTCGCAACAGTAAACCGCCATCCATTTAATACTTATGAGCCCGATATTATTCGGGCTCTTTTTATATATACCAAAATAAAGTAATGGTTTAATATACTGGGAATTGTGTAACATCCTGATGAAATTAAGTACTTTTTAATCTCTTGTCATTTGTACCTTTAAATAGTATTTTAAAAAATATTAATAATCAAAAAAAAAGTAAGTTATGGCAGAAATTAAAATTGAGAAAAAGAAACCTGTATGGCCTTGGATCGTAGCAATATTAATCATTGCAGCACTTATATACTATGTCTTTGTACAAGATCATGAAGCTAACAGTGAAAGTACTATAGAGGTAGAAAATACTACAGGTGCACAATAATAGTACGCAATAAAAGGAAAAAAGAAACCAATATTGTGGCTTCCCGAAGTAAGGAAATTAGAAAATTGATACTCTCCAACTTGTAAACAGGAATGAGATGTAAGATTAAAAATTTATTGTGGCAGTAGAGTTAAAGCTAATAACCGCTTTAGATCTCAATTGCTGCAGTTATACTTGGAAGAAAAACAATATATAACAATAAAAAAATTATGGAAAATAAAGACAAAAACTTATACAGGCTAGACGAACTATCTAATTATAAAATTGCCTCAGACTATTCTGATGTAAGAGGATGGAAGATTGTAGACTCTGAGAACCATACCATTGGTAAAATTGATAATCTTTGGGTAAATAAAGATATGCAGCGCGTTGTTTATCTTGATGTAAAATTGGATAAAGGATTAATAGAAGACAACCGTAATGAAGTGCGTGATGTTATAGCAAACGACAGCGGAAAAGAATTTATTTATAAAGAAGGGGACAGCCATATTATCATACCAATAGGATCTGTAAACATAAATAAAGACACGAAAATTGTTATGGCCAATAGTATCGGATATGACACTTTTAGAAATACAAGCAGATACAACACACAACAAAATTTTGACAGAGAGTACGAACGAAGAGTAATGAAGTCGTATTATCCTGAAAATGATCCGGGTTCTGGTTATGATAGTGATGATGACGCTTTTTACAACCGCAGAGAATTTGAGAATCGCTAATATTAAGGGTATTGATTAGAATATCTTATATTAGAAATTTTCTCCAACATTAATACGAATACGCTTTTGAAGAAAAGCGACAAACAGTAAATAAAAAAATGCTAAATCATTTGATTTAGCATTTTTTATATCATCTATTTTTGGTTATTTATTAGATGGTGATGAATTTATTTTAGCGCATAATTGATATAACCACCATCTGCTAAAAGCTCAGTTCCGGTAATAAAACTTGCATCATCCGAAGCAAGAAACAATACCGTTTTCGCGATTTCGGCAGGGTCTCCTAATCGTTGCATTGCAGTGGCACCTGAAAGAAATTCCTTTGCTTCTTCTGGTACAGCTTTATGAAGTCCAGGTGTAGAAACAGGGCCAGGGCTCACAATATTGACACGAATTTTTCTGCCCGCCAATTCGTTTGCAGCGATTTGAGCAATTTTATTTAAAGCTCCTTTTGTGGCCGAATAGACACTGCTTCCTAAATTGGCTGCCGTTGCAACGGTTGACGAAGTAAATATTACCGATGAACCAGCTGCTAAATGAGGAAGTAGTTTTTGAAGCGTAAAGAAATGACCTTTAACATTGGTATTAAACTGCGCATCAAAATCAGCTTCTGTCACTTCTTCGATTGCGCTAAAAGTTGCAATTCCCGCATTTAAAAAAAGCGTGTCCAATGTATTCCCGGTTTCGGCAAAAGCTTTTTCTAAAAGTGAAAGATCAGATAAATTTGCAGTATCAGCTACTATAGTTTTCAATTTTGGACTGTTAATCTCGTCAGCAGCCTTTTTTAGGTTTTCGCTGTTTCTTCCGGTGATCCAAACGTTCGCGCCTGATTTTATGAATTCTTTTGCTGTTGCTAATCCTATTCCTGTAGTTCCTCCTGTAATCAGAACATTTTTGTTTGTGAAATTCATTTTGTTATATTTTAAATTTATACCCGCAAAGTTAATTCAGTTAAGTTTATTTTTGTTACTTTGTAACCAAAAGTAACAGTAACGTTTGAGTAACAAAGTAACTTATGAGTAACGAATGTCAGGTGGAACACAGCAAAGAGATAATGGCCGTTCACGATACAATGGATATATTGAATGGGAAATGGAAGATTTCTATCATTTCTTCTATCTGTTATCATAATAAAAGAAGATTTACAGATATTTTAAATGATGTAAACGGAATTTCCAATAAAATGTTAAGCAAGGAATTGAAGGATCTTGAAATCAATAAACTCATTAAACGGACAGTTCTCGATACGCAGCCCGTTACAATTCATTATCAGCTCACGGAATATGGATTGACATTAAAAACGATCATAAACGATCTGGCCGAATGGGGAATAAAACACCGAAAAGTAATTATTGACGGCTAACGGGAGTATTTCTAATAGTAAAAGAAAAATGCCCTGGATAAGTATTATCTAAGGCATTTTTTTAAACTGTTGTAAGATCTAGTTAAAATGTTCTGCAATGTATGCAGTAAAATTTTCATCACTCATTTCATTAGAGGTGCTTTCACTTGTTATTGCATTTTTATACTGTGGAGTTTCTGCTAGAAATTTTATGAACTGTTCCTGAATTTGTCCGGTTCCGGTAATGTGAATTTGATCAACATTAGGCATCTTACTGGCAATTTCCTTGAAAAATTTTTGCGTTAGCGTAATTTCCTGATTGTTGGCAGCATTTTCACTCGAATTGTTATCTGGCCCTGCATTTTTCACATGTCCCAATACAATGAATTCTCCATTGTCTACATTTTCTTTTCCAACTATTGTGGCTTGATGAGCATCCATCCAAACTCCAAACGACTTCTTGTTTTTATCTGACATAATTTTATATTTTATTAAAGATAAACTTATGAAAATCAATAAAATGCAAATTGGCTTAAGATTGTGATATTATTTATGAGATAATGAAACTGTCATTTTTTCTACTATAATAATTACTTCACTTACTTTTCAGGAGTATAGCAAAGTGTCACTTTGAGATTCAAATTTATAGACCTTTACTTTTAAAACTTTCTCCGGCTCCGTTAATGCTTTGGATTAAATGAGAGATGATTTCCGCAATCGATTCTGCAGATTCTTGAAAACCACCAAGTACCCAATCTTTCATTAATGCTATCGTACCCTGTTCTCCAAATAAATAGAGTTTATCTTGCAAAGATTGCTGCAATGTTGCACCGCTATTCATCTGTGCAGTAATATCAGTTTTTCTAAAGGATGACAACGCCTTCGAAAGCAGACTGCTGGAATCCGTTTCAGAAAAAATAATGACACTCATTTTTTTATCACGTTCCATCGTTCTGCAGGAGGCCAAAATAATATCGTTTACGTTATCAAAATCTTTAATGGAATCCATCAGCGCAGTAAACATTTCGTCCTCCATTTCCCGTATTATTTCATACGGCGTATTATAATGCTTATAGAAAGTATTTCTGTTAAGGTCAGCAGCTTTGCACAATTCGGTGATCGAAATTTCATTAAGCGACTTACTTCTAAGCAAGTCCAACATGGAGTCACGCAAAACCATTTTAGTATAACGGACACGTCTGTCAATAGTTACTTTCATCTTTGGAATTATTTTCTCAGGTTATAATTAAATACTTATCGAACAATTTAATGTCCGTTTGCTCATTAAAAAGCAATCTAATAAATATTGAAAATGTATTTGTTGATTCTGGCTTTGAATTTGCAGCCTGTATCAAAAGTAGCACATTGTATATTTATAAGCAAACTGTTCACAATCTTCTTTTTCGAAATTATTAGTTTAATCTCTATTTTTTTGAAAGCCTGATTAGACTTCGCTTATTTTTCAAAATTATGAGGCATCATTTGTTGTGATGTTTCGTAAAAGTACTTATTGCTTTAAAATTTAACCCTTTTAACTATTTTATTATGAAAACAAGAAAGAGATTATGGATGAGATTGTGCCTGAGTGCATTATTGCTTATTGCAGGAAGTTTTTATGTCCATGCCCAGGATCTGGCTGGTATTTGGCTTACTAAAGATGGTATCAGTAAAATTGAAATTTACAAGGCAAAAGATGGCTTGTACTACGGAAAATTAATATGGACAAAAGACCAGAGCGCGGAGGCTAAAAAGTTCCATGGAGAACTAATTCTGAAAGGTCTTAACAAAGAAAGCGATAAAGAATATCAGGGAAAAGCGCATGATCCGGAACAAGATAAAACGTATAGCTGCACTATCAAAGTAAAAGACATCAATCACCTTGATCTGAGAGGTTATATTGGTATTTCAATTATTGGAAGAACAGAACGTTGGATACGCGTTTCCAGATAAATCCGGAAATATGGCTTCATGTTTTCAAACGGGTGATAGCTGCCGATTTTAACTAAATACGTTCAATTTAATTTTTCTATTATCAAAAGAAAACAATAATTATGAATAGAACAAAAACGAGTCTTGCCGCTATACTTTCTGAAGGCAGATTATATTTTTCAAAATCAAAACTCCCCAATTCAGAAGCGCCGCCAATCAAAAAGAAGATAGAATTAAGCAGACCTATTGCTATAATCGGTTCCGGATATGGTGCTGCTGTTGCTGCTTTACGGCTTTGTGAAGCAGGGAAAAAAGTCTTAATTCTGGAAATGGGAATCAACTGGAAAGAATCAGGGATTCCATACTCCGGTTTATTAAGACCCGGGAGAAGTGCGGCCTGGCTTAAAAGGAAAACGATTGCCCCATTCATGAATATTTTTCCCTTAAAACCTTTTACGGGAGCTTTAGACAAATTTAATTTTAAAAATATAGATGTTTGGGTGGGCAGAGGAGTAGGCGGCGGCTCAATAGTAAATGGCGGGATGGCCGTTATTCCTAAAGAGAGTTATTTTAAAGAAGTTTTTCCGGACCTTGATGCCGAAAAATTTTATTGCTTTTATTTTCCCCTTGCCAGCAAAGAGCTAAAAGTAAATGGTATTGATGAGCAATTTGTAAAAGATTGTCCTTATTATAAATTTACCCGCGTAGGAGAATCTGAAGCGCATAAAGCCGGTTTTAAGACTGTACGTGTACCCAATGTATATGACTTTAAATACATGGAAAGAGAATATAAAAACGAAGTGCCGCGTTCTGCATTAAATACCGAAGTAATTTATGGTAACAATCATGGTAAAAATAGCCTTGATAAAACGTATCTGAAAAAAGCATTGGCAACTGGAAACCTCGAAATCCTTGATTTGCATTGCGTTGATGTCATAACAAGTAATGATGACAATAGTTATAGTCTGGAGGTAAGACAGATTAACACCTCAGGGAAAACTGTTGCCGATAAGATTGTTCACTGCAATAAATTAATTTTGGGTGCCGGAACCATGGGAACCTTAAAACTACTGCTGGGCTCACAAAGCAATAATTTTCCTCTTGATCACACGGTAGGAAAAAATTGGGGAAACAACGGTAATTTTATGACAGGCAGAAACTGGGTCAGACCGCTATCCGGAGGAACGGGAGCGCTGCAATCGACCATTCCTGTTGGTGCGGTTGATAATTGGGAGGATAGTGAGCATTCGTTTTTTACTGAAATTGCACCTTTGCCAATGGGCGTAGATGTAGCGACGGCGCTTTATCTGCTAATCAATCGGGTTGATAAAAAGGGATCTGTAACTTATGATAAAAAACAGAGTCGCCTTATATTAGACTGGAATGAAAGCCACACACTAAAGATGAAAGCCAATGCAAACTATTTCGTCAAGAAAATGAACCATGCAAATGGCGGGACAAGAAGCCATTTGCTGTTTAAAAATGGTTTTGGTGCCAATATTTGTTATCATCCTTTGGGCGGTTGTGTTTTAGGAGAATCTACCAATTTATTTGGCAAACTGAAAGAGCATGATAATCTTTATGTAATGGATGGATCATTAATTCCGGGAACTATTGGCGTTAATCCGTTTATGACCATTACCGCAATTGCCGAATATTGTATTGAAAACCTAATTGAACAAGGAGAGTTTACGCAGGTTTCATAATTTTTTACGGAAAAAAAAGCAGCACCTGAGTACTAATACATATTTTTGTAATTAATAAAGCAACTGGCTTTTTTCTATTAAACTATGAGTACTATATTTTCTGACAGCCCCCAAATTGGATTAGTATCTACTTTTTCGGATCTTGTACATACCGATTTTAAGGGAGAAATGAATGCGCTATGCTGGTACAGAAATTTGGATGGCGATTTTAACGAGATTGTTGCTCAGTTACGTTTAAAAGAAAATATAACAGAAATTTATCCTGAAGATTTAATCGCACTTCAACTATCAGAAAAAGGGAATATAGCAAGAGCGATAATCTTAGATGATATACAATTATTAGCTGATTTTGGAGCTTCTCCGTCTCTTAATTTACTAAAGTGTTATGAGCGTGACGATGAATTTGATTTCATCTCTACTGATGTTTATTCCTTTCATGTTGATCGTTCGCCCATTGCAACAGATACTTTTTTATGTACCTATCACGGAGCAGCAAGTGATATTATTGCTAATTCGCAGGCAGAGCAAAAAATTCTAATTCCCGAAATCCAAACAAAGCTTAAAGAGTTGTACGATGGACGATCAGAAGAATTCGAAACCTTTTTGGAGGAAAATTATTTTGATTTGCATTATCAGGTCCACGCGGATGCAAAACCTACTAATTTAGGATTAGGACATCTTTGGCGACTTGCCGTAGATCATCCCAAACAACAAGTACTGCCTTGCATCCATAGAGCACCAATAGAAAATGAAGGAGAATATCGATTATTGTTGATATGTTAAGAACATTAATCCCTTCATCAAGCCAATATAATTTATAATTGGCTGATTATGAATGTTGCAAATTAGCCTAATTTGTTTCATTTTATAAAACGCAACATAGTAATTCATTATTTTTCTTACAATTTTTATTTCTTTGTATCATCAAATATTATACGCTAATATTATTAGATTACTATCTGCACTTTAGATGAAATTATTCAAAAATATCTTCCTGTTATTTTAAATAACTGCTTTTATTTTCTTTAATATACTCCTTTTTTCAGTTGTTGAATGGGCCAATAATCACCTAATTGAAACGATAATGGTTTTGCTTTTAGCGAAGCAGATAAAAACAATCAATTATGAAAACAAAATTATTTTCCTATATTTTCCTATTTTCATGTATTGTAGTTTATGCACAACAGGATGCACAGTTTACCCAATACATGTACAATACTATAAACATAAATCCTGCTTATGCCGGTTCTCGTGGGGCTTTAAGTATTTTTGGTTTATACCGCACACAATGGGTTGGTCTTGACGGAGCTCCTGAAACAAGCAGCTTTTCGATCAATACACCAATCAACAATAGTAATCTGGGAATTGGGGCTTCAGTGCTAAACGATAAAATTGGACCAACGAACGAGAATAATATTTCTCTCGATCTTTCTTATACCGTTCAGACATCGGCCAATTTTAAACTTTCGTTTGGTATTAAGGGAACTGTTAATATCTTCAATCTGGATGTGAGCAAGCTGAATCCCGAAGATCAGGGAGATCCTCAGTTTCAGGATCTCGACAATAAAATATCTCCAAACGTGGGTGCCGGGGTATATTGGCATTCTGACAAAGCATACATTGGTTTTTCTGTTCCCAATTTCATCGAAACCAATAAATATGATGATAATGATGTGGCGATCTACAAAGATAAAATCAATTATTATTTAATGGCAGGTTATGTATTTGATCTCGATAAATACCAATACATCAAATTCAAACCTGCTGCACTCGCGAAAATGGTGGGAGGTGCACCACTTCAGGTAGATGTTTCGGCTAATTTTATGTTTTATGACAAATTTGTAATTGGCGTTGCTTACAGATGGAGCGCCTCAGTGAGTGCGATGGCTGGATTTCAGATTACCGACGGACTTTATTTGGGATATGGATATGACCGCGAAACCACAAAACTGAATAATTACAATTCAGGATCGCATGAAATATTTCTTCGATACGAATTCTTCAGGAACAATAGCAAGATGACAACACCTCGTTTCTTTTAAAATTTAGATGATGAAAAAATCTATACTCTTTTATATCGTCTTTTTAAGTTTTTGCGTATCAGCCATGTATGCCCAAAAAGCTACAATAAAACGGGCTGATAAAAAGTACGACAGTTATGCTTATATTGATGTCATACAGACTTATGAAAAAGTGGCCCTTAAAGGTTACAAATCAGAAGATATGTTTAAAAAACTGGGCAACTCCTATTATTTCAATGCTAATTACGAAAGTGCTTCAAAATGGTATGGTGAACTGTTTGCTATGAATCCCAATGTTGAATCTGAATATTATTTTAGATACGCACAGTCCTTAAAAAGCACGGGAGAGTTGAAGAAATCAAACCAGCTAATGGCTGAATTTTACACTAAATCTCAAAATGATTCCCGCGGAAAACTCTACAATAAAACTTCCAATTATTTAGATGAAATAAAAGCCAATTCAGGCCGCTATAATATTGAAGATGCCCGAATTAATTCTAAATATTCAGATTATGGAACCTTTGTTTATGACAACAAAATTTATTTTGCATCGGCAAGAGATACAGGAAATTTTTCGCAGAGAAAACATACCTGGACAGGCGAATATTTTACCAATTTGTATTTTTCATCTGTTGATTCTGTCAAAGTTAAAAAGATAAAAAACGGCTTAAACTCTAAATTTCACGAAGCTACACCAGTTTTTACCAAAGACGGCAAAACAGTTTATTTTACACGCAATAATTATGTAAACGGAAAAAAAGGAAAGAGTGACAAAAAAATTAATTTTATAAAATTATACCAGGCAACTCTTCAAAATAACAAATGGACAAATATAACAGCTCTTCCTTTTGCAAGCGATAATTATAGTACGGCGCATCCTGCACTTAGTCCTGACGAAAGAACCTTGTATTTTGCATCTGACATGCCCGGAACGTTTGGACAATCCGATCTCTATAAAGTAAGTATAAATGACAATGGCGGATTTGGAACTCCGGAAAATCTCGGAAAAACTATCAATACAGAAGGAAAAGAAACCTTCCCTTTTGTAACCGATGAAAACGAAATTTACTTTGCCTCAGACGGTCATCCGGGACTTGGCGGATTGGATGTCTTTGCAGGAAAACTCAATAAAGACGGGACGATAAGCGATATTCAAAACCTTGGCAGTGACATCAATTCGCCACAAGATGATTTTGCTTATGTCATTGACCCGGTTTCCAGAATAGGTTATTTCAGCTCTAATAAGGACGGCGGACAAGGATCTGATGATATTTATAAATTTGTAGAAAACATAGCACTACGATGTGTCCAGCAACTAAGCGGACAAATAACCGATGCCGTAACAGGAGCTATTTTACCGGAATCAAAAGTGACACTTTACGAAAATAGGACTGAAAAAAGTACCACAATTACAGACAGTAATGGTGCTTACAAGTTTGAAGTTGATTGTGGTAAAACTTATAATGTAAGGGCTGAAAAAGTAGAGTACGCAACCCAGGAAATTAGTATAACTATCGGAAAACTATCTGGGAAAACCAGTTTACCTATCGCTTTACATCCTGCAACATGTAAAGTAACTGTTGGAGATGATTTAGGAAAATGCTTCGGAATAAAGATGATTTATTTTGATCTGGATAAATCCAATATAGGACCACAAGCTGCACTGGATCTGGAAAAAATACTTCAGGTTTTAAATAACAATCCTACAATGAAACTCGACATTCGTTCCTATACAGATAGTCGCCAGACACATCAATACAATCAGGCACTTTCTGACAGAAGGGCCAAATCTACTGTAAGTTGGCTCATAAAAAATGGAGTTACTGCCAACAGATTAACCGCTAAAGGTTATGGAGAAACTACTCTTTTAAATGGCTGTTCTGACGGTGTGGATTGCACTGAAGCAGAACACCAAATGAACAGAAGAAGTGAGTTTGTTATCACTGCAATATAATTTCAATTAATACTACAAGACAAATTATTTAAATGATAAGGAAATATAAGATAGCCTTACGGAGATCTTTTATATTGGTTTAAGACATAAATGTTGTTCCTCATTAAATTATTCTTTCAATTAAGGAAATTAAAAAAGTTTAAATAATAGAACATTGAAGATTTAATCCTGTAATAAAATTTGCTTTCTTTTTCTCATATTTATCATATAATTTTTTATAATTTTTTCTTTATCAAGGGTTTAATGTGAATTTATGTTTAATTAAAAAATATTATTATGAAAATACCTAAAGAAATAATCAATGGTTCTTTTATATTTTTGGGAATCGCAGCTTTTTTTATTTTAATGGAAATTTTAAATCTGTCACACTTATTTTATTTACGTTTATTAAACGTTCTTTTTATTTTTTATGGTGTAAACAGAACATTAAAAATGAATATTGAAGAAGGTAATAACAGTTTTGTACCCAATGCGATATCCGCAATGGTAACTTCATTTACAGGTGTTGTACTTAGTATCGTGGCGCTTCTTATTTACAGCTATGCAAAAGGTGGCGACACATATGTAAAAACACTATCTTCAGCTTTTATGTTTGGAGGAGAACCTTCTGTACCCACATATTGTCTCTGTTTATTTTTTGAAGGAACTGCTTCTTGTATCATTGTAACATTACTGTTAATGTTATACTGGAATAATAAATATGCAGCAGATTAATTTGAAGAAAATGAGTGTTTTTCTAGTTGACAAAAGCTGAAAAAGAAGCCAATATAAGTGGCTTCTTTTTTTTTGAATTAAAGACAATGCTGCTTTAATTCCAATCGTTGTTATGATCTTTCAAAAAAAAACCCGTTAGAAACTAAATTTCTAACGGTTCATAATTAAAACCTTTGAGGGGCAAAAGGATCCGGATCATTAATATTTGGATTTTCAGGTTCTAAATTTTCACGCGAAGAGTCGTCCTCGTTTTCGTCGTCGAAATTTCTGTCACGCAAATCAGACCTGTCGCTTCGATCAAAATCCTCATCATTATCTTCCAAATCTTCATTCAAATCCTCTTCGTCATCAGGATCATCATCATTTTTAAGCTCATTATCAAGATCCTGGGCTATTTCGGCGTTTTTTTGAAAATAAGGATCTGTTTCCTCATTATCGTCCCCATCTTCATTTTGGCTGCGATCAATATCGTATTGATTTCCGCTGTTTTGATTTCTGTTTAAGGAATCATCGTGATGTTGATTTATTGCAGGATCTTTTTTTTCGATTGTTTCAGATGTAATCTCTTCATTCTCTGATTGAAAATTACGGCCACTTTGACCATAATTTTCGTTGTTGTCATGTATCATAGTAAATAGTTTGTAAAGTTTGACTTATTTCGTAGAGGAGCCTGATTGTTTATCAGTACTTGACTTTTCATTTTTTCCTGATGACTTTGCGCCATCTTTTGATGCTCCTGATTTAAGATCTGTACTTTTGGTACTTGTTTTTTTATCAGTACTACTTTTTGTAGTGTCTGAAGCTGTATTTTTTGTGTTCATAATTAAAGGTTTTTATAGTTAATAAAATCTAATGTTAATAGAACAAATTTAGGATCATTATATAATTTTTTATTATAAAATTAAAATCACTAATTGTATAATTATCAGTGATTTACGTATGATTTATACACCAGAAAAGTGCGAAAAAATAGTATTTTAAGCGATTTATGTTTTAGGAAAAAATTAAGTGTGGAAATCATGAAAAAAAATGATCTGTAAGTATAAAAAAAGCTCATTTTTATTACTAAAATTTGTAATGTTTAATAACAGATAGAACGCCTATCGTTCTTATAATCAATTTATTAATTAAAAAAAAAACAACTATTATGAAAAATTTATTTTTATCATGTGCTATGTTGATGATTTTTGGAACAGCTGTAGCGGTTGCTCAGGAGACTCCCAAAAAAACAACGCAAAAAACAGACACCATTACGAAGAAGAAAAGTACAAAAGGTACTAAGCATTCATCCACCCACAAAACGGATACGGTGAATAAGCAACAAATGAATAAAAAGAAATCATCTACGACAACTACGCCACGTAAAGATTCGACGGCTACAAGACCTTAACTTATTTTCTTTTTATTGGATAATTAAAGCAAAAAATATCTTGTTTTAATTGATCAAAAAGCCACTTGAATAATAGTATATTCAAGTGGCTTTTTAATTTTCTATAATGAACCTAAATTGATTTGTGGCTTTATCAAACTTGTATTTACCTCACAATAAGACAGCCTTTTTTTGCTTTGCGAAGTGTCTGCCCATATTTGATTGACAGCATTTATAAAGTTTGAAAAGTAAAAGGATAAGCAGCAGCAATTAAATAAGCAATTATGATAATACTCATAACAAAAATAACCACGGTTAGAATTGTCAATAATAATGTTGAATATAGATATTCGCCTTTTTGAAGCAGCTTATGCGTTTGTTTGTATTTGTAATAGGATAAAAAAATGGTAAGCGCACCTGTAAATACCAGACTAATCCCAATAAAAATGGTAAAGCCATTTTTTGGAATATTAGAATCCTGAAAAAAACTTGCCGGAAGCTGATTGACAAACAATGAAAATTTAACAATTACAAAGCCAAATACCATAATACCAATACCGGTTCTTACCCAGGAAAGAAATGTTCTTTCGTTGGACATGTGCTCGTTGATCCTTTTTTTATTATCTATTTCCATTTGTTTAACTATAATGATTATCAATTTCTTTACTTCCTTTTCCTTCAACCCAGTTCATATAAAATGTTCATTGTCAAAATTATAATGAGATATTTAAATTTATTTATACAATTAATATTTTCATTTTATAGAATCTCAATTCTGTTTTTTAGGGGATTAAAAACAATATAATGTTTTGTAAAAATGTAAGAGATTATCTTGAAATATATTTCACTGATAATCTGTTTTTATTCAAAAAAAAAAGTGATTATATAAGATGTGTAGTATATAATTTTTTGAAGTAATTGTATAAGTAAAAACTCACTTTTTAGATTATTTTTAAAAATTATGAACTATAACATTTACAATTATGAAAACCCTATTCAAGACCAAAGCGGCATTACTTATTCTTATTGCCGGACTTGCATTTTCGTGCAAAAAAAATGAGACTGCTCCGGCAGATAATTATACGAATGAAGCTGACACAACGCAGGCAACTGTTGATACGATAAATTCTAAAAGCGACACCACAAAAGTAAACTCTGCTGGTACTACAGGTGCAACTGGCGAAGGTTCTACAGGTTCCGGATCAGACGGAACCACTCAAAAAGGAAATACATCTGTACGAACAGATTCGACTGCGACGACTCCTAAGCGATAATAAAATGTTGAGGAAAATAAAAAACCTGTAATGCTGCCATTACAGGTTTTTTGCTCTCTTAGAAATTTAATTATTTGAAGATTGCATAACGACGTGCATTCTCTGAACATACAAAATTCAAAAAGCCTGTAACAAATACAGGCTTTCCTTTTTAAGAGAAAAAAGTATCTGCAATCAAGTGTTAGCGAGACTCCAAATAAGTTTTAAAATTCATAATATCGTCTTTTACCAATTTCTCAAAATACGGATTAAGGAGTTTTGCGGCACTTTCGCCGGCAACTCCTAAAGGTGCATGATAGGAAATGGTTACAATAATTTCGGTTCCTTTTCCGCTTGGTCTAAAAATAACTTTTCCTGCATTTTTAATGGTGGCATCCGGAAGCGAACTCCAGCTTATCAGTCTTTCTTTTTCATCTTTTAAAATTTCAGCTTTCCATGTTAATTTTCCAATTCCTGCAGGACCTTTAGCTGTCCATTGCGAGGTTGTGTAACTAATGGGTTTGACAGATTCAAGATGATTCATAAATTTTGGCAAATTTTCAAAGTCACGCCAGAAAGAATATACTTCGCTAATAGGTTTATCAATAACACTGTTTATCCTGATGTTTACATTTGATGATTTGTCATTTTTAAGATGATCTACAGCATCATAAACGGGACAATAACCCGAAATTCCTCGTAAAAGCATTGCTCCGCCAGAACCAATTTTGGCAATACTTTTATCATTTTTAGATAAGCCTTTGTATAAAAGGTAACCGCCGCTTGTAACCATAAGGATTCTTTCAAGAGCCGAAACATTAGTTTTTGTTTTTGAAGTTCCTGAATTAGAAACTTGTTGTGGAGATGTTGTGTCCATGATTATTTTTTTTATTGTTATTAAATTAGTGCTAATAAAATGCACTCCCAAGCCTTAAATCCTGAATAATGGTTTATCAATAAAACATTAACTATCAGCAAGATGAACAAGATTCAAAAACGAGGAAGTACATTATTTTATATGGTATTTTTGATTAATGCTAATGCGTAAATAAGACATTTCAATAATTATCAAAGTTATAAGGATAGATTGTCTTATTCTTATAGAATTAAGATGTACAATTATATAATTATCAGCGTTTTATGGCGTATGATCAGCTTTTTATTTGCTTGCTTTCTTTAATGATTCTGCCATTGCCTGAGCATCTTTTGCATAATTATTTTTATAATATTTCAGAATTTGAGCTTTTGTTTTTTTTGAGTTTTTGGCGTGACCTTCCCAAATAACGCCAAGCGATGTATATGGAGGCACTGTAACACCTATGCTACAGAAAAAATTGGCAATATTTCCCGTAATATGCTCCACACCATCTGAATCTCCTGTTGCAATCACACCACCAATTTTTCCGTCAAGCGGAGAATCTTTTCCTGCCAGAATAACATCATATACTTCATCCAGTCGTTCTATACAACGTTGCAATTCAGATGAATGACTATTCCACCAGATCGGTGTTGCAAATAATAGTATTTTAGCTTCAATTATTTTATTGTATATATCTGGCCAGTCATCTTTCACATTCATGTGTGTATAAGTCCCCGGAACAATAGTATGATTAGCAAGCCTGATAATCTCAAAATCAATATTTTGTTCCTTGAGATATTCACCAAGAAACTCTACAAGTATTTCTGTATTCGATCGGCCTTTATTCTTTAAAGTTCCTAAAAGTATAATCGCTTTCATAATGGTTTTATTTTATATGAATTTTATTCAAATCGCTTTGGGCAGGTCCATTGATAACCGTTCCGTCCGTTGTAAATCGTGAACCGTGGCACGGACAATCAAATGATTTTTCGTCACCATTCCATTGTACGATACAACCCAAATGCGGACAAACGGCAGAGAAAGCCTTTAGCGAATTATCATAATCACGATAAACGGCAATTTTTTTTAACCCGGACGAAAGTATAGAGCCTTCACCCGGTGGTAAATCGGATGTATTTTTTAAGTCAGATCCGCTGATCCAATCCAGATATTGAGACGCCATATTAGTCGCTTCCTTAACAAAATCTTTTGCCGTATTCAAGGATATTCTTGAAGGATTATATAAATCCTCCCATTTATTTTTGTTGCCCATTATACTATCACAGATAATCAGGGCACCAATTGTACTATGCGTCATACCATTACCTGAGTCTCCCGTAATGATATAAATTGTGTCATCGCCGGGATTTTTCCCCATAAAACCCAAAGAATCTACAGGTTCTATCACCTGACCAGACCAACGGTAGGTGAGATCATTTTCTAACATCGGGAAATAATTTCGGGTCCAGGCTTCCAGTCGATCATAACGTGATGTTTCCGGAATTCCTTCTTCATCGGCCTGACCGGTTTTGTGATCTTCGCCACCGGAAATAAGCAAATCGTATTTTTCGTTGTAATTTTCTACACGTACATAACGATAGGGCTGGGATACCCATTTAGATTCCTGATCGCCGGTATCCCACCAAAGCGAGTAGGGAAGCTGGCCTTTAGGAATTTTGCCTGCAATTACATAAGTTCTGTACGCATGCTGTTTAGTATGCATTGTAACCACATCATTTATTGGAGTATTTGTTGCCACAACGATATGCTCTGCAGAAAAAGTATAACCGTTTACTTTTGCGCCTTTTTTGGTAATATTCTCTGCATGGGCTTCTGTATAAATAATTCCACCAAGCGAATCAACGGCTTTCGCAAGTCCTTTTAAATAATGAAGAATATGAAATTGAGCCTGATTACTGAAAGCCAGACACCGTTGCTTTTCGGCATTGGCCAATGCAGGAATTCCTTTTAAAATTGTAGTTCGTAAACCTGCTTTTTGCGTAGCCTGAAGTTCTTTGTCGAGGTTTTCTTCTTTATCACTTTCGTGAAGGAATAAATATCCGTTAACTCTTTTAAAAGCACAATCAATATTTAAATCTGTTACTATTTTCTCAATTTCGTCAATTGCTGCGGCATGACTTTCGGCGGCCAATTTTGCAGCTTCTTCTCCAAATTTATTTTCAAGATAATAATAACGATCGTCAAGAGCGCAGGTTAAATGTGCTGTTGTGCGTCCGCTTTCACCGCTGCCAATAAAACCATCTTCTACAAGCACCACTTTTTTACCAGCTTTAAGTAATTTATAGGCTGTTGTAAGACCGGCAATTCCGCCGCCTATGATAAGTACTTCAGTTTGTATATCCTGATTGGGTGTATTGTATGAAATAATTGAGGTGGTATCTATCCAAAATGAAACATTCTCGCCAGAAGTAATACTGGCGCTGTTTGCAGTATTGTTTGATTTGTTCATGATCTAATTTTTAAGAAGTTTTGGTGATGTACAGAAAATGAAGAATATTCTGTAAAATGCTGATATCAAAGCTAATAAGTTATATCCTGCAATGTTTACAGTTTTAATTACAAAATTTATATGATTGCCAGTTGTATTTGAGCAGCATTAAATCTGTGTAAGTGATTTATTTTTAATTGATTAAGTTTTTAGCTGATCGCATAAAAAGGAGGATAGTGGAGCTAAGATTATTCTGGATTCTTGCAATAATTCCTTTTTACATAAAATCCTAAATAATAATATCTTATTTAGGATTTTATTAGAAGTATAAATTGAGCAAAGAACCTTTTCCTTTATATAATTTGAAGATGCGGACGTATCTGCATCGTTACAATATCGCATCTTTTGGGTTGCGATAAGCAAAATAATACACTCATAGCAATATCTTCTGCCTCAAGCATTTCCATTTTTTCAATTTTCTTTTGTTGTTCTTCTTTAGAATCGGTTTGCATATCGCTTGTTACTGCTCCGGGTTCAATAAGAGAAACCTTAATGCCAAGCGGATTTAATTCTTTGCGCAATGAAGTGCTAAATCCTCTGATGGCTGATTTTGTGGCAACATATATAGTGCTTTCTCCGGTACGGCTTTCAGCGCTCATAGATCCGATATTGATAATATGTCCTGACTTTTGAGTTCTCATTCTTACCGTTGCTTCTTCGCTAAATGCAAGATAACCGGTGATATTGGTTTCTATTATGTATTTGTAATTTTCAAAAGTTTCTTTAGTAATACCAGGTGCTCCCAATGCTGCATTGTTGATAAGAATATCTATTCCGCCCAATTTAGTATCCACTATTTCTAAAATCTTATCAATATCTTCTTTTATCGTTACATCGGCAGGAGTGCCATAAATTTCTGCATCAGGGAAATTTTCTTTGATATCATTAATAGCATTTTTAAAATCTTCGTGATGTCTGCCAAAAATCACTACCCGTCCGCCAAGTGATATTAATAAGTCTGCAATTGCTTTTCCTATTCCGGTTGTTCCGCCTGTAATTACAATTCTTTTTCCTTCAATGTTTTGTCCAAAATAATCGGTTAACTTTTTCATATTGTTTTTTATGAGTGATTAAAAATTTAAGTGATTCAAGTCTGATTAATAAATGCTTTAGGTTCGTCAAAATACTACCATTGTACTTTTACTAAACCCTGGCCTGAAATTTTATATTCATGCATTTTTGCCGTTTTTTTGAAAGGTTTAAGTATTGCTTTCTTATAAATTACTTTCATGTTAATGCTGGATTTATTCAGTTTTATAATTTTCAAATTACAGCTCATATCTTTATTGCCTTCTAATTTTAGCGTAATTAATTTTTCTTTTTTGTTGTATTGATTAGGATAATCGATAAAGACGAGAAAATCTTCATCGATTTTGATGTATTGTCTGGGTACAATTCCAAAAGCCATCCCAGCGCCATAAACTTCCTGACCAACCTGTCCGCTTTTTTCCCAGCCATTGTATAAATCTTCCAGAGGAACCCACAAATCAGGCTGCAATTCGCCGGTTTTTACTTCTGTAGAAAGCATTTCTTTAGGCAGTTTGGGCGGATAATAATAAGCGATTCGATTTACGGCATATTTGATAAACTCCGGAATTAAGGTTTTTAATGATGGTAAAATTTCAACATTTTTAGCCTGAATAAAATATTCTGACAAAGCAGCATATACTTCTAATTCTTCGTATGCGGCAGTATAAGGCGCATCATTAAGGGGAAATATGGAAAAGAAATTAGTGTAGTTTTTGCCATAACCGTATTTGCAATCATAAAGCTGTACATTTTTGAATAATCCGGCGAGGCAGGTATAACTTATATCCAGATACAGCTTATTTTGGGTAATTTTATACAATTCTAATAATGCACCGGCTGCAAAGGCAGTATTATTGGCCTGATACAAAATCTCGATGCCTAATGCTTCTAATTTCTTTGCGGCTTTTTCTGCTTCATTCAAATAGCGTTTTTCTTTGGTTAATTTATAAATAAGCAGCATTAAATGTGCATAAGCACCAGGAACATCCCTTTCTCCGCCTGCGCCTGGAGCTGTTTCTTTTTTGATTATATCAAGAGTTTGCATATCATAAAATACAGGCCAGGTATACTTAAAATGATGTGCCACTTTTATAACATAATCAATAGAATCCAGCACGAGTTTGCGGGCTTTTTTGTCTCCATGTAAAGCCAGTCTTGCCAAATTCATTAAAGGATGATGCAAGTACCAGGAATCCATTACCATTTCCTTTTTTTGTTCTTCAGACTGGTCAAGTGTATCGGCAAGGGCAGGAAGCCATCTGTTAATACAGTTTATTTTTGAATCATAAAAAGCAGGTAGTCCATTCATTAGATCATCATAAATAGAATATTTTTTGCCACTCCATTTTTCAAACTCCTTAAATGGTGATAGAACAGCAAGCTGAACCATACTTTCAGCAGGTGTATCGTAATCACATAAATAGGCATTTAGATAAGGAAATCCATTTGTTTGCGTCCATGCGCCTTTATTTCGGTTTAAATCGTCTACTGCTTTTTCAGCTATTTCCGGCCAGTTATGATATTCAATGGCCGGCTGTTGCAGTACCTTATAAATTTTGACAAGATTATTTAAAAAGTGTTCACAAATAGGCGCTGTTTCCACGAATATTTCATTTTCAAGAACTATATAAGCATCTGATATCGTGAATTTTTTACCTGCCGGAAGCGGTAATTTATCAGTAATTGGGAGTTGGAAACCAATTTCAGGCCAGTTTCCTCCAACCGTATTTTTTGACTCGGTTTGTGTCACTTCACAATATTCAGATAATGAAGTAAGGTTCTGAAAATAAAAAAACGATCCTGTTTGAGGTTTTGTAATGCTTGCAAATAGCAATCCGGATCGGGATCCAAATTGTTCCATATGAATTTTGCCGTAAATATTTTCTATACTGCCATTTTGAGTTAAAGGCATAATATCTCTTGGCCAAAACGGAATCATTAATGCCGTATTTGCTGTAAAAGTGGTACTATAATGTAATAATGCTGTTGTTGGATCCGGAAAATCAATACGGACTTCATAATTGCCAAGTCTGGAATTTAGTACAATAGTAATGGTTTCATTGTCCTCAAAAAGATTCGAAACTTCAAAACAACTGTTCATTGCAAATGCTGCCCTAAAAGCTATTTTTCCATTGTCAGGCAGTAAAGCCACAATCCAGAGAGAATCACCTGTATTGTAGCATTGATAAGTATAATCAAGAATTTTTCTTTCTAAAAGTATTTCACTATTTTCAATGTCTTCCTGAGCTGTTGCGCCCCAAGGTGTAACTTTATGCATAATGATAAATTTTAAATTGATAAAATATTCTTTTTTCTAATATTGTAAAGAGTAAAAAAATCTGAAAATTTCTATTGAAAGAATCCCTCCTTCAAAATGAAAAATAAAAGAATCGATAATAAAATAGATGTTATTAAATCCTTTAAAACAAATTTCATCATCCTAACACACAAAAGATTATATAATTAAACCAATGATTTACATGATTTTACTTTAGCTTTAGTTTCCCTGATATTCAGATAATAATTGCCAGGAAGATTTACTTGATGCCAAAAAAGGTAATCTCCAAAGCATTAATAATAGCCCTGTAAGTAGATTGAACATAATTATTAAAGTACCACATGCGAGTCAATTTTCGAATATTTTAATTTTAAATAAAGAATTAATACAAAACCCATAAAGGAGCGTTGCAGTGGAGCGGGTTTAGTGAATAGCGAATACCGTACATAATGTCGCTGCTTATCAAAATGGTATGTATTGGTAATGCTTTGGCATCTGTTAACACTACTCTAAGTTTTAATTTTGTCCCATATAATTTTAAAGAAAAACTAAGATGAATAAGGCATTATTATTAATTGATATACAGAAAGAATATTTTGAAAATGGAGCATTAGAACTTGTAAATCCTGTTGCGGCGAGTGAAAACGCTAAGAAACTCCTAGAGCATTTTAGAACACAAAATGGAACGATTATTCATGTGCAGCATATATCAGCAGAAGGTGTTCCCTTTTTTGTTTCGGGAACACACGGAGTAGATATTCATGAAAATGTGAAACCGCTGTCAGGAGAGAAAGTAATCACCAAACAGTTTCCTAATAGTTTCAGGGGCACGGATCTATTAGAATATCTTCAATCAAATGAAATTACACATTTGGTAATCGCGGGAATGATGACTCACATGTGCATTGACGCCGGTACAAGGGCTGCTGTTGACTTTGGTTTTGAATGTACAGTAATTGGAGATGCCTGCGCTACAAGAGATTTAGAAATTGATGGTAAAACGGTAAAGGCAGAAGATGTCCATAATGCATTTTTGGCAGCTTTAGAATTCTTTTATGCAAAAATTACAACAACACAAGAGTATTTGCTGTCATAGATAAGCGTAAATAAGAAACCCCTTTTTATAAGATGAGCTGTAAATTATTATGGCTCATTTTTTTGTTTTGAAGGTAATTTGTAAATGAAGTTGTAAATTTGCCATAATTATACTATTCAATCCTCCCTTAAAGAACGTAAATAAAACGGATTTTAATTCGTTTACGATTAAACAAAATGCAAACAGTCAAATTTCATAAAACAGAATGCGGTGTTGAAGTGCTTCTTAATGTATTGCACAGCGATAAGCTGAGTGAGAAGTATTTGGAGCGTGATACTTTTAATACCGATTTTTTTGAAATATTGCTTTTTAAAACTGCCAAAGGAACCCTGATTTTAAATCAGCAGAAAATCAATATAACGGACAATACAATTGTTTTTATTTCTCCTTTTCAAAAAAGAAAATGGGCTTTAGAGAAAGAGGGATTGGATTTTACAGTTCTGGTTTTTCAGGAAAATTTTCTTAATGACTTTTTCTCAGACAAATTCTTTACTTACCGCCTTTTGTATTTCTATCAATTGAGTTATCCTTTACAAATTAGTATGGAAAGGGAAGAACTTCAAAAAGCACTTGATCAGCTGATGGAAATTAAATATGAACTTGTTAACAGCAAAACAGACAGCATTCATATCATTCGGTCACTTACATACTACCTGCTTTTGAAGTTTAACAGAATATACGCTGAGACACACAATCTTTCGATTGACAGGACAGAAAATAACTTTGCTTACCAGTTTAAACAGTTACTGGAAATACATATTAGGCAGCAGCAGCGAATGGATCATTATGCAGATTTATTGAATGTGAGCAGAATAACAATTAATACTTGCGTGAAAAAGCAGTTTAATGTTACGGCGACGGAGCTCTTGAAACAAAGGCTGCTTTTTGAGATAAAAAACGACTTGATACATTCCGGAAAGACTATTGCTGAGATTGCTTATGATCTTCATTTTTCAGAACCCGCACATATGATGCGATTTTTTAAAAATCAGACAGGAATAACCAGCAGCCAATTCCTCTCAGATTACCAAAATGGTATATTTTCGTAGTATTTTAGGGCTGTTACAGAATAAGAAAAATCAAAAACAAAAGAATTGCTTACTTTAAATGAAACTTTAGACCACAGCAGTTGCATTACATTTCAATCTGCCTCAGGGCAGTAAATTTTTTAATATGATCAAAAAATACAAATCCAATAAGATATATTACCAAAGTACAATAGCACTTGCAGGACCTGTTGTAATTTCCCAGCTGGGGCATACCCTTGTACAGACTCTTGATACAGTTATTATTGGCCATTATGCAGGAACAATATCATTAGCGGCAGTCTCGCTGGTTCATTCTGTTTTCATGGTAGTTTTAGTCATTGGATTAGGGATTGCTTACGGATTAACACCATTAATTGCACAAGAAAATGGGAAATCAAATTTTAAGGAATGTGCTGAGCTTCTGTCAAACAGCTTATGGCTGAATGTCGCAGCTGCAATTTTTCTTTTTTTAGCAGTGTATTATGGTTCTATGTTTGCCATACAGCACACAGACCAGGATCCCTTGGTGGTAAAAACGGCAAAACCTTATTTACTTATTTTAAGTTTATCTATTCTGCCTTTAATGATATTTCAAACTTTCAAGCAGTTTGCAGAAGGACTGGGCTTTACAAAACAAGCTATGTCTATAACGATATGGGGAAATGTACTTAACGTAATTATCGCAGTGATTTTGGTAAAGGGAATGTTTGGAATTGAACCAATGGGAGTTCGCGGTGTAGGAATTGCAACATTGATAGATAGGGTTTTAATGATGCTGGTGATGATGTGGTATGTACTTCGATCAAAGAATTTTAGCGTTTATCTAAAGCATTTCTCCGTTAAGTTTGTTGATTTTTCAAAAATGGCAAAAGTGGTAAAAATAGGATTGCCTGTAGCGATGCAGTATGTATTTGAAATTGGGGTATTTGCCGTTGCTGCTTTAATGGCAGGTCATATAGGCGCAATGGAACAGGCTGCGCATCAGACAGCAATAACACTTGCCGCAATGACGTACATGATGGCAGGTGGAATTGCATCAGCTGCTACTATTAAAGTTGGAAATAGCTTTGGCAATCAAAACTACAAAAGGCTCCAGAGCTTTGCTTATGCATCCTATCATTTAGTGATTATTTTCATGCTGTTTTTTGCTGTAATTTTTACACTCTTTAATCAATATCTGCCTTATTTAATAACAAATGATACAAATGTTGTGGCGCTTGCTTCTCAATTATTGATAATTGCCGCACTATTCCAGCTCTTTGATGGTACACAGGTTGTTGGACTAGGCACATTAAGAGGAATGGGGGATGTAAATATTCCCACTTTCATAACCTTTGTCGCTTATTGGGTTATTGGTCTGCCCGCAGCCTATTTTTTAGGAATTTATTTTGATGCAGGAGTAAAGGGAATATGGTATGGCCTGACGCTGGGATTGTTAACATCATCTGGTTTACTGTATTTAAGATTCAGATATGTAATGAATAAAACCTTGGAAAACCAATGGAAAAAATCTGAAAACTAACAATCAATATTAGAAAGTTATTGTACATAATTTTCTAATATTAAGGAGAGAAGGGATCAAATTTTAAGTTTGAAGCCCTTTATTTCCTATGTTTTTTTCTATCTATTCTACACGATTTCCTCAAGAAATAAAAATGCTAATTTTTGACCTCTTTTATCAATAGTAACTAGCTTTAAATGATTAATATAATGCGTTTTTATTCTTCATAAACTTTAATATCATTAAAACTACTTGATAGTAAAAAGTTGAGTTTAATTTGTAACAGGAAGATTTATCAAGTTCAATAAACTATCTTAATTATTAATTAAAACGATTGTTAATCATAAATCTTGTTTGAAAACCCAAGTCTAACTGAGATTTTTGAAAGGATTAGCTATGTAATTCAATTTCAATATGTTAAATTTGTATTATTTTATTATTTAAATTTAAATTGAGGTGAGTTTCTTGTTAAAATTATTAAAAAATAAGTTTTTTTATATTACTTTGTAGTATTCAAAAGAACATACATCTTCTACACGCACTTTTTCTGTCATTTGTAATACATCCACTAATTCTATTTAATTAGGATCTTGAAAATTAAATAGAAAGTTACACGCTTTTCACCGATAACATTTTAACAAAAATTACTTTAAAGGAGTTTGTTGAATTTTATAATCATTAATTAAATTTTGATTGACTATGAAAAGACTACTACTATTAAGCGGTTTATTATTTTTACTATTTTTTGTAAAGGCTGAAGCTCAGGTGGGAATAGGAACACCAGCTCCTCATTTATCTTCACAATTGGATATTGTTGGAAACAATAAGGGAATACTGATTCCAAGAGTTGCCTTAAATGGCACTTCAGATATCACCACAATTTCTAATGGCAATGTTAATAGTCTTTTAGTTTTTAATACTCAAACCAACTCAGATGTTACGCCGGGATATTACTATTGGTATAGTAATAAATGGATAAGACTGGGTAACTCTGAAACTATTACTAATCTTGTTGATAATGGAAATGGAACCATAACCTATACTAATGAATCCGGTATTCCGGTGACAATTGATATTGCAAAAATTGTTTATGATTATCAGACCGTAACTTCTGCATCATTTGATCCTGTCACCAATATTTTTACTTATATCGATGAAAGAGGGCAGACAACAAATTTAAATTTATCTTCAATAGTTCCATTTGTAGAAACTCTTACTTTTATTTCTCAGGATGTTGCAGCAGGAACTATTACTTATATTGATGAAAAGGGCAATTCTACAGTTTTAAATACTGCAGCGTTAATCAAACAGCATGAAACACTAACCTCAGCTGTTTTTGATGCAACAACTGGTCTACTGACATATAATGATGAAGACGGTGTTGCCAATGCATTGAATCTTTCAACTATGATTCCAAATTTTGAGACTTTGACCTCAATTTCTCAGGATATAACAGCAGGAACTATTACGTATGTGGATGAAAATGGAGCTTCGACAGTTTTAGACATTCTAACATTAATCAAGCAAAATGAAACTCTGACTTCGGCAACTTTTGATGCCACAACTGGAATCCTGACTTATAATGATGAAGACGGTGTTGCCAATGCATTGAATCTCTCGACGATGATTCCAAATTTTGAGACTTTGACATCAATTTCTCAGGATATAACAGCAGGAACGATTACGTATATTGATGAAAATGGAGCTTCGACAGTTTTGGATATTCTAACCTTAATTAAGCAAAACGAAACGCTAACCTCTGCTGTTTTTGATGCAACGACAGGAATTCTGACTTATAATGATGAAGACGGTGTTGCCAATGCATTGAATCTGTCGACAATGATTCCAAATTTTGAGACTTTGACCTCAATTTCTCAGGATATAACAGCAGGAACCATTACTTATATTGATGAAAATGGAGCTTCGACAGTTTTAAATATTACAGCGTTAATTAAGCAAAACGAAACGCTGACATCTGCTTCTTTTGATGCAACGACAGGAATTTTGACTTATAACGATGAAGATGGTGTTGCCAATGCATTGAATCTGTCGACAATGATTCCAAATTTTGAGACGTTAACTTCAATTTCTCAGGATGTTGCAGCGGGAACCATTACTTATATTGATGAAAATGGAGCTTCGACAGTTTTAGACATTCTAACATTAATCAAGCAAAATGAAACTCTGACTTCGGCAACTTTTGATGCGGCGACAGGAATTTTGACTTATAATGATGAAGCGGGCACGGCCAATGCATTGAATCTGTCGGCGATGATTCCGAATTTTGAAACCCTGACTTCTATTTCCCAGAACATTCCAGCGGGAACAATAACTTATGTTGATGAAAACGGCGCGGCAACTGTTTTGGATATTCTAACATTAATCAAGCAAAATGAAACTCTGACTTCGGCAACTTTTGATGCCACAACTGGAATCCTAACTTATAATGATGAAGCGGGAACAGCAAATACCTTGAATCTCTCAACGATGATTCCGAATTTTGAAACCCTGACTTCTATTTCCCAGAACATTCCAGCGGGAACAATAACTTATGTTGATGAAAACGGCGCGGCAACTGTTTTGGATATTCTAACATTAATCAAGCAAAATGAAACTCTGACTTCGGCAACTTTTGATGCCACAACTGGAATCCTAACTTATAATGATGAAGCGGGAACAGCAAATACCTTGAATCTCTCAACGATGATTCCGAATTTTGAAACCCTGACTTCTATTTCCCAGAACATTCCAGCGGGAACAATAACTTATGTTGATGAAAACGGCGCGGCAACTGTTTTGGATATTCTAACATTAATCAAGCAAAATGAAACTCTGACTTCGGCAACTTTTGATGCCACAACTGGAATCCTGACTTATAATGATGAAGACGGTGTTGCTAATGCATTGAATCTTTCAACTATGATTCCAAATTTTGAGACTTTGACCTCAATTTCTCAGGATGTTGCAGCAGGAACCATTACTTATATTGATGAAAATGGAGCTTCGACAGTTTTAGACATTCTAACATTAATCAAGCAAAATGAAACTCTGACTTCGGCAACTTTTGATGCCACAACTGGAATCCTGACTTATAATGATGAAGACGGTGTTGCTAATGCATTGAATCTTTCAACTATGATTCCAAATTTTGAGACTTTGACCTCAATTTCTCAGGATATAACAGCGGGAACTATTACGTATGTTGATGAAAATGGAGCTTCGACAGTTTTAAATATTGCAGCGTTGATCAAACAGCAAGAAACACTTACTTCAGCTCTTTTTGATCCGACAACCGGAATTTTGACTTATAATGATGAAGACGGTGTTGCTAATGCATTGAATCTGTCGACGATGATTCCAAATTTTGAGACTTTGACCTCAATTTCTCAGGATATAACAGCAGGAACTATTACGTATGTGGATGAAAATGGAGCTTCGACAGTTTTAAATACTGTAGCGTTAATTAAACAACATGAAACTATAACATCGTTGAGTCTTTCTGCTGGGGCTTTATCTTATACTAATGAGGATGCATCAAATCTTCCTATAAATTTAGTTTCGGCTAATGCAAATAATGCCATTACTGCAGGTACCGATGGAGCTCTTTTTGCCGATAAAACAACTTTAGCAATTGAACCATGGTTTGTTCAGGGAACTACTAATCAAGCGCTATTGAACACTAATGATATTTATCAAATGGGACGCGTTGGAATTAATAAGCAAACCGCTGATAAACAATTGGATGTGAATGGAGATTTCAGATCCACAATTATTGCACCTGATGGAAAAATCCATAGTATAGAGGCAAATAGTATTGATCTTGGCCGGCCATCTACCCATTTGTCAGTAGCGAATCAGGATCCAAGTTTAGACCTGACTATTATAGCGGTCGAAGATAGAACTGCAACAATATACACTAAAGGCTTAACTCCTCAAAGTTCATCCATTTCAACGACACCTAACTTGGGAGTACGTTTTATATTTGGTAATTCAAGTGGTGTTTTTGAAGGAGCTTATACTTTTCCCAGAAATAGTGGTCTTCCAAATCAAATACTAATGACCAATGGTACTGGTTCAACTACTCAATTGCAATGGGTTAATCCTCAGACACTGTTTAATGTAAATGCACATAATGGTCTTCAGGGAGCAGGAGGTGGAGATGTCGTATTGGGAGGACCGTTAGAGACGCCAACAATTATTACTACAAATGCTAGTAATACTTTGGCTGTTGCAGGTTTACAGTCCTCAACAACAGTTACTGATAAAGTGGTTGTTACAGATGTAAACGGAGTGTTGAAAAACAGTTCCGGTGCTATGCCCAAATTCTTTTTTATGCCCGCCATTACATTCGATACTAGTGTAATAACAGCAGGATTAACTAAGAATTTATATCAGGAATATATCAATCAGTTTACAAACGTAACGGTAAAAAGTACTAGTGCTCCTGTTAATATTCCATTTATGCCGAATAGCACTGATCTTTACTACTATGTTACCTATTTTGATCCAACTGTTTTTGCCAATTTAAGTATTGATGATAATGGTATTCTAACCTATGATATTATTGGCTCAGGCACACCGACTTCTTATTTGAATATTGTATTTGTATTAAAATAGAACATTATGAGAGTCAACTCAACAGATCATAAAAAATATCATTTTAAACTGCTGATTCTTTTGGCCTTGTTTTCTCCATTTTTTATTGTTAAAGTAAATGCGCAATTTACTTTTAAGGATGATTTTAAAAAAAATACTGCTCCGGATGTTATTATCGGCGGGAGTGGTGGAATCAACGGCACTGCTTATCTGACGTCAGGAATTGACGATCCTTTAGGTGCAGGATGGCTTCGTTTGACAAATGCTACTACAAATCAGGGTGGCTATGCGTATGTAAATAAATCCTTTCCATCAACTCTGGGAGTTGTAATGGATTTTGAATATAAAATGTGGAGAAACGTTCCCGATTCTTTTGACGGTGCCGATGGTATTGGGGTATTTTTGTTTGATGCTGCCGATGTAGAAACAAATGGTTTTAGATTGGGGGCTTATGGTGGTGCTTTAGGATATACTTCTAATACAGATGAAGGAATAACTTATGGATTAAGAGGCGGTTATATCGGTATTGGTTTCGATGCTTTAGGAAATTATGCTAATACCATATTCGGTCCAAAAAATGGTGGTGTAGGAATTCGCCCAAATGCCGTATCGCTTCGTGGTCCGACAAATGATACTGATTTAGCACAATCAAATGTTTTTTTAACAGGTGTAACTATTTTAAATGGACATAACATTGTGCCTATTACTACTCAGGGAAATTGGACAGACAACGAACTGGATTATAATACAACTGTAAGCTCAAGACCTGACGATAATATTTTTTATAGAAGAATTCAAATTGAAATGCAGCCCGTTATGGGAGGTTATCGTATTACTGTTCGCTGGAAAACAGCACTTAATAGTGATTTTGTTCAATTAGTAGATTATACCACAGCATTGCCTCCTCCAGAACTATTGTCAGTAGGTTTCGCAGCTTCTACCGGTGCCGGAGTCAATTTACACGAAGTTCGTAATTTAACCTTAACAACGCCCGGAAACCTTCGAATAACCAAACAAACTGATAAAAGTTATTTACAAGCGATTACTGGTTCAGGTTTGAACCAGATTACATATTATATTGATGTGGTAAACGATACTCCGGCAGCTTTGCAAAATATCGATTTTGCAGATGTATTGA
>Ga0247813_10000305_pt1 | contig 53620 bp, 56 predicted proteins | sample UWRJL169409C1_FD_180719 | JGI IMG/M metagenome (GOLD analysis project Ga0247813, IMG submission 180719) | Plant litter microbial communities from Arlington Agricultural Research Station in Wisconsin, United States - UWRJ-L169-409C-1 | ecosystem: Environmental > Terrestrial > Plant litter >... | reverse complement strand
CACTCTGCCCCAGTTGTTCGCGCTCGACGCCTTCGCCGATCGCGACGATGACGCCCGCGATCTCCAGTCCCGGGATCGACGGCGCGCCCGGGGGTGGCGGGTAACCGCCCTTGCGTTGGAGCACGTCGGGTCGGTTGACGCCCGCCGCCGCGATCTTGATCAGCACCTCGCCGGATCCGGGCCGTGGTACGGGGCGATCGACGAGCACCAGCACCTCGGGACCGCCGGGCTCTTGCAGGTCGATCGCCTTCATGACGTCAGGTATCGCGTGCGGCGTTGCGGTCATTAGCTCGGACTACCTTGTAAGATCACGCGTCTTATTGACACGCGTCCTGTGCGGGTCAACGTTGCAGGCACAATGGACCTGGACGATACCCCATCGCGTCCCGACGACATGCTCGACGCCCTGATACGCCAGGACCTCGATCCGCTGTCGGTCGCCGAACTCGATGCGCGCATCACCGTGCTGCAGGGCGAGATCGCCCGCTGCCAGCAAAAGAAAGAACGCGCCGTTAACCACCGGGCAAGTGCCGACGGGCTATTCAAACGGTGAGTATGGCGGCATCGGCCCGGCCAAACGCCAGGCGGGACCGATGCCGGTTTCAAGTGCTTGATGCGCGCCCCTGCAATCACGACATGGTTGGAAAGGGTCCGCGTTTTCGTGGCCCGACTGGAGTATTGTAAATGCCGTCATTTGCACCCGCCCTCGAGACCACGCTGCACAAGGCGCTCGAGGCCGCGTCATCGCGTCGTCATGAATATGCGACGCTCGAACATCTGCTGCTCGCGCTGATCGACGACGAACATGCGTCGAAGGTCATGGGCGCCTGCAACGTCGACGTGGGCGAACTGAAGACCACGGTCGCGCACTATCTGGATACCGAACTCGACGCGTTGAAGGTCGATGCCGCCACCGATCCCTCGCCGACCAGCGGGTTTCAGCGCGTCGTCCAACGCGCGATCCTGCACGTCCAGTCGTCGGGCCGCGACGAGGTCACCGGCGCCAACGTGCTGGTCGCGTTGTTCAGCGAGCGCGAAAGCTATGCCGTCTACTTCCTGCAGCAGCAGGACATGAGCCGCCTCGATGCCGTCAGCTTCATCAGCCACGGCGTCGGCAAGGGCGGACAGCAGTCCACCGAAGCCTCGACGCCAAAGGGCGCTGATGAGGAAAAGCCGGCCAAGGGACAGGAGAAGGGCAAGACGGAAAGCGCACTCAAGCAGTTCACGGTCGATCTCAACGAGAAGGCCAGGAACGGCAAAGTCGATCCGTTGATCGGCCGTGGCCCCGAGGTGGATCGCACGATCCAGATCCTGTGCCGCCGGTCGAAGAACAATCCGCTCTATGTCGGTGATCCCGGCGTCGGCAAGACCGCGATCGCGGAAGGCCTGGCGCGAAAGATCGTCGAGGGCGACGTGCCCGACGTGCTGAAGCCTGCGGTGATCTACTCGCTCGACATGGGCGCGCTGTTGGCCGGCACGCGCTATCGCGGCGATTTCGAGGAGCGGCTGAAGGCGGTCGTCAACGAGCTCGAAAAGCTGCCCGACGCAGTCTTGTTCATCGATGAGATCCACACCGTTATCGGTGCCGGCGCGACCAGCGGCGGCGCGATGGATGCGTCGAACCTGCTGAAGCCCGCGCTGTCGGGCGGCACCATCCGTTGCATTGGATCGACCACCTACAAGGAGTTCCGCAACCACTTCGAGAAGGACCGCGCGCTGCTGCGACGCTTCCAGAAGATCGACGTGAACGAACCGACCATCGAGGACACGATCAAGATCCTCGCCGGCCTGCGCTCGGCGTTCGAGGATCACCATTCGGTGAAGTACACGCCGGACGCGATCAAGGCCGCGGTGGAACTCAGCGCGCGCTACATCAACGACCGCAAGCTACCGGACAAGGCGATCGACGTGATCGACGAGGTCGGGGCGATGCAGATGCTTGTCGCGCCTAACAAGCGCAAGAAAACGATCACGCCCAAGGAGATCGAGCAGGTCATCGCGACCATGGCCCGCATCCCGCCGAAAAGCGTGTCGACGGACGACAAGAAGTCGCTCGCATCGCTCGAGACCGATCTCAAGCGGGTGGTGTTCGGTCAGGACAAGGCGATCGAGCTTCTGTCTTCGGCGATCAAGCTGAGCCGTGCAGGCCTGCGCGATCCCGACAAGCCGATCGGCAACTATCTGTTCACCGGCCCGACCGGTGTCGGCAAGACCGAAGTCGCACGTCAGCTGGCGACGATCCTGGGCATTCCGCTCCAGCGGTTCGACATGTCCGAATATATGGAACGGCATTCGGTCAGCCGGCTGATCGGCGCACCTCCGGGCTATGTCGGGTTCGACCAGGGCGGGTTGCTGACCGACGCCGTCGACCAGCAGCCACACTGCGTGCTGTTGCTCGACGAGATCGAGAAGGCGCATCCCGACCTGTTCAACATCCTGTTGCAGGTGATGGATAACGGGCGCCTGACCGACCAGCACGGCAAGTCGGTCGATTTCCGCAACGTCATCCTGATCATGACGACCAATGCGGGCGCCAGCGACATGGCGCGCGAGACGGTCGGCTTCGGGAACCTGACGCGCGAGGGCGAGGACGAGCAGGCGGTGCAGAAGATGTTCACGCCGGAATTCCGCAACCGCCTGGATGCGGTGGTACCGTTCGGGTACCTGCCGACGACGGTGGTGGCGCGGGTCGTGGACAAGTTCATCCTTCAGCTCGAGTTGCAGCTGGCGGACCGCGGCGTGCACATCCAGCTCGACGACGCTTCGCGCGCGTGGCTGACCGAGAAGGGCTATGACAAGCTGTACGGCGCACGCCCGATGGGTCGCCTGATCCAGGAGAAGATCAAGCAGCCGCTCGCCGAGGAACTCCTGTTCGGCAAGCTGGTGCACGGCGGCGAGGTGACGGTGAAGATGAAGGATGGTGCGCTGTCGTTCGCGATCGAGGCCGCCGCACCCAAGAAGCCGAAGAAGAAGGGCAAGAGCGAGCCCGTCGACGCAGGGTAATGGGAGGGGGCCGGTTGTGACGCAACCGGCCCCCTTTCTACGCGAACGGACCTCAACTGGTCCGCAACAATGTTACACTGAGCTCTTGCCTCCGGTCGCCGGCGCAAACACGTCATGTGTTTTTCGCATACGAAACGTTCCTCGTTTACGCTTCCTTGGCGATCCGAGCCTAACGGAACCGAATGAGTTTCGCATCGGCGTCAAAACGGTTGGTTGGCATATTCGTGCTGGCCTTGGCATTCCTCGCAAGTCCGGTTGAGGCCATGACGCCGCTCTCGGTTTGCATAGCTCGGGCCGTGGCGAACGATGATCCGGCTGCGCTGTTAGGCCACCCCGAACGTTTCGATTGCGCGACGCCGCAGGACAAGTTCGGTGACGGAGATTATTGGGTGTTGTCGTCGACATTGCCGGCGGAGGCAACGCGTACGGGCGATCTTTACGCGCGCGTCGCCAGCGTCTGGCAGGACGCGGCCGCGCTGCATGTCCTGTATGCCGATGGCCATATCGCCAGCCGCGAATTCAATAGCGCTACCGTACCGCGCTACTTGAAGCTCGGCGCGGTCTGGGCGTTGCCTCTTCCCGACTATCACGCTCGCCCCGTACGGCTGCTTTGGCATATCGAGGGCAGCGCCAACACGCGGGGAATCGTGCTAGGCCCGGTCATCGCGAACGGTGCCGAACTGGCGCAAAGCGAGAAGTTGCAGGCGATTTTTTACGGGGCGTTCGGCGGCATGGCGATCGCGCTGATCGTCTATAATCTAGCCCTGTGGGGCGCGCTTCGGCAGTCGTTCCAGCCAGTCTATTGTGCGCTGGTACTATGTCTGCTTGCTTATGCAGTGAGTTCGTCGGGAGCGCTCGGCCAGATGTTTGTCGGCATGGACAATAATGACCGACTTCGACTGAACTCGGTCGCTCTAGGAGCCTCGGCGATCGCCGCGCTAATTTTTGCGCGCACCTTTTTCGAACCACGCGTATTTGCAGGACGACTGGGTCTGGCGACCAATATCGTCATCGGCTGCGTAGCGGCGACCAGCTTGCTCTACGCCGTGCTGGCGCCGTGGCAGCTGCTATTTCTCGATCATCTCACCCTGGCATCGTACATGCTCCTGCTCGGGTTGGTTGCCGCGATCCTGGTTCGCGCGCGGCGAAACCGCAGCAACTATCTCTGGCTATTCGCAATCGCGTGGGGCGCGCCGATCGCTTTTGCGGGGCTGCGGATAGGCAGCGCGCTGCATCTGATCGCATGGAATTTCTGGATCGATCACTCGACCACGCTGTCGATGATGCTCGAGGCACTGCTGTCGAGCTTGGCCATCGCCTATCGCATTCGCCTTCTCAGCCGCGAGCGCGATGAAGCGCGGGTGCAGGAAATCGCGGCCCGCCTGCTCGCCGATACCGATCCGCTGACCGGCTTGCTGAACCGACGCGCCTTTCTGGCCGGCGCGATTGGCCGTCCTGGCGACCAGACGTTGCTGATCGCCGACATCGACTATTTCAAACGGGTCAACGATGCGATCGGGCATGACGGCGGCGACGAGGTCCTGCGCGTGTTCGCGCGCGCCCTTCGCGCCGCGCTGCCGGCCGACGCACTGGTCGCGCGGATCGGCGGTGAGGAATTCGCGATCGTCACGGACTCGACCGCGGCGCCCGTCCCCGACGCAATCCTGGCAGCGCTACGGCGCAGACGCATGCCGCATGGCATCGCCGTCACTGCAAGCATCGGCACATGCAGCGGCCCGCTGCTGCGCGATGCAGATTGGGAGCGGCTGTACCGGGACGCCGACCGCGCGTTGTTCGCAGCGAAGTCCGCAGGACGCGATCGGTCGCGCGATGCCACAAGCCTGGCCGCCTGAGCGCGATACCTAGTCCTTGCCAACCCGCGCGGAGTCGACCATTCGTGCGCATCAGGGGGGATCAGCACAATGCGTAACCGTAAGGCCGTTCTCGGAGTTGCCATTCTGGGCGTGACGTTGCTCGCTGTGCGCCACCCGACCGCGGACATCCGCCTGATCACGCACGACGTGGGCGATCCCTCGCCGCACCAAATGCGCGCCGCCGCCGATTTCGGGCTGGTCGGGGTTTCCATCCTCTACACCTGGACCGTCGACCGGCTGCGGTGAATCGCGCGACTGGCGCGCCTTGACCCCCGTCGGGCGCCTGCGCCATAGCGGCGCCATGGAAACGCCGATCGAAGACCTCTCGTTCGAGGATGCACTGAAAGACCTCGAGAAGATCGTCGGGCAACTGGAAAGTGGCGATACGCCGCTGCAGCAGGCGATCGAACTTTATGAGCGCGGCAACCGGTTGCGCCAACGTTGTGCCGAGCGGCTCGACGCGGCGCAGGCACGGATCGAGGCGATCCGGCTGGACGGCGAGGGCAAGCCGGCAGGCGTACGCCCGTTCGCGGCCGGCTGACCGCGTGACCACCATGCCCGTATCACTGGAAGCGGCGATCGCCGACGTCTCGGTCGAGATCGACCGCCAGTTCGACATGCTGCTCGCCATTCCCGACGATGCACGCGGCGACCTGTACCGGGCAATGCGCCATGCTGCGATGGGGGGCGGCAAGCGGTTGCGTCCGCTGCTCGTGTTCGCAACCGCCGCCCTGTTCGATGTGGACCGCAACTGCACCGCGCGGGCTGCGACGGCGTTGGAGGCGATCCACGTCTATTCGCTGATCCACGACGATCTGCCGGCGATGGACGACGACGACATGCGTCGCGGCAAGCCGACGGTGCACAAGGCGTTCGGCGAGGCCTGCGCCATTCTGGCCGGGGACTGCCTGCATGCGCTTGCGTTCGAGATCCTTGCCGATCCCGCGACGCATCCCGACCCGTTCGTCCGCATCGAACTCGTCATGGACCTGTCGCAAGCGGCGGGCCCGACCGGCATGGCCGGTGGACAGATGATGGACCTGAAGGCCGAGGCCTCGCGGTTTGACCTGACGACCGTGACCCGGCTGCAGCAGATGAAGACGGGTGCGCTGATCTCGGCAGCAGTGGAAGCGGGCGCGATCCTTGGCCGTGTTGCGCCGCAGGGGCGTGTCGGTCTGCGGGGCTACGCTCACGACCTGGGCCTCGCGTTTCAGATTGCCGACGATCTGCTCGACGCCGAGGGTGACGAGGCGCTCGCGGGCAAGAAGCTGCGCAAGGACGAGGAGGCCGGCAAGGAGACGTTCCTGACGCTGCTTGGTGCCGAGCGCGCGCGTGAGCAGGCCCGGATGCTGGTCGAGCAGGCGATCGTGCATCTGCATGCGTACGGCAAGGAAGCCGATCTGCTGCGTGACATCGCGCGGTTCGTCCTCGAACGCGATCGTTAGGAGCAGGCCATGACCCGTATCGGAGTCTATCCCGGGACATTCGACCCCGTAACGCTCGGCCACATGGACATCATCCGGCGCGGTGCCAAACTGGTCGACAAGCTGGTCGTCGGCGTCACGACCAACGCCTCCAAATCGCCGATGTTCACGCTCGACGAGCGCCTGGCCATGGTGCGGCGCGAGGTTGCGCCGATCGGCGGCGACATTCACGTCGTCGCATTCGATTCGCTGCTGATGGACTTTGCCGAGCGCGAAGGCGCCCGGGTCATCGTCCGCGGCCTGCGCGCGGTCGCCGATTTCGAGTATGAATATCAGATGGCCGGCATGAACCAGCAGATCAATCCGCGCGTCGAAACCGTCTTCCTGATGGCCGACGTCTCGCTGCAGCCGATCGCGAGCAAGCTGGTCAAGGAAATCGCGTTGTACGGGGGGGATATCGGCAAGTTCGTGCCGGCCGCGGTCAGCGTCGAAGTCGTGGCGCGCGTCGACAGTATCGGTCGCAAGGGTAGCTGAGAGTCCGTCGCTGCCGCGCGTGTGCAGGTCGCGGATCAGGTGACTGCACCGGCGCACGTTCAGATTGGCGCAACCGGCAATTTGCTCTAAGCCGCGACATCCTAATGCGAGTGTAGATTTAATGCGCTTTTTCGCCGGTATGTTTGCGTTGCTCGGCTGCCTGATCGCGGTGCCGGCGAGTGCCCAGATTGTCGATCCCAACTCAGCCGTGCGCAAGACGCCGCCGCTGACGACCGATACGCAGAACCTGCTGCTGCTCGACCTCTCCACCGGCGGTCGGGTCACGATATGGCTGCGCCCCGATGTCGCACCGATGATGGTCGATCGTATCAAGACGCTGACGCGCCAGCATTTCTACGACGGCCTGGCCTTTCACCGCGTGATCGACGGCTTCATGGCGCAGGGGGGTGATCCCAAGGGGGATGGCACCGGTGGATCGACGCTGCCCGACGTGAAGGCCGAGTTCAACTATCTGCCGCACGTGCGCGGCGCGGTGTCGGCGGCGCGATCGGACAAGGAAGACAGCGCGAACAGCCAGTTCTTCATCGTGTTTCAGCCGCGGCTCGCGCTCGACAAGAAATACACTGTGTTCGGTCGCGTGATCGACGGCATGCAATATGTCGACGCGATCGAACGCGGCGAGCCGCCCGCGAATCCGTCGCGGATCCTGCATGCCTATATCGCCGCCGACAATCCGCCTGCCTATGTCGCAGGCGCACCAACGGCGGCTAGTCTGGGCGCACCCGTTACTCTGCCGGGCACGAAGACCGGCTCCAATGTCGCAAAGCCCAAGCTCGCCCCAGCGAAGAAGGCGCCGGCCCAGAAGGCCCCTGCGAAGAAGTAATCCGGTGAACGTCGACCTTTTCGACTTCGACCTGCCCACCGACCGTATCGCGCTCCGCCCTGCGGCACCGCGCGATTCGGCGCGGATGCTCGTGCTCGACGGCAGCTATACGACGCGTAACGCGTCGGTGGGCGACTTGCCGGCACTGCTCAGGCGCGGTGACCTGTTGGTGTTCAACGACACGCGCGTGATCCCCGCGCAGCTCGATGGGCGCCGCGGCGATGCGCGGATCGGCGCGACGCTGCACAAGCGCGAGGGGCCGAGGCGGTGGCGAGCCTTCGTCCGCAACGCGCGACGCCTGCGTGACGGCGACATGATCGATTTCGGCTTCGGCGTGAGGGCCGCTGCGGTCGATCGGGAAGCGGATGGCAGTTACGCGCTGGAGTTCGCCGGCGACGAACCGGTTGAACTGTTGCTGCACCGTGCGGGTCACATGCCGTTGCCACCCTACATCGCCGGCAAAAGACCGACCGACGAGCGGGACGCCGCGGACTATCAGACCATGTTCGCCGCCCAACCGGGTGCGGTGGCGGCACCGACCGCGGCGCTGCATTTCACGCCGGAGCTGATGACGGCGCTCGATTCCGCTGGCGTCGGCCATGCGACGCTAACGCTTCACGTCGGTGCGGGGACGTTCCTGCCGGTCAAGGCCAGCGATACCGACCAGCACCGCATGCACGCCGAATGGGGCCGCATCGACGCCGACACTGCCGCCCGCCTGAACGCGATCCGCGCTGCAGGTGGCCGGATCATCGCGGTAGGCACAACCTCGTTACGCCTGATCGAGAGCGCAACGGACGACAGCGGAATGATCCAGCCGTTCGAGGGTGACACCTCGATCTTCATCACGCCAGGCTATCGCTTCCGCGGGATCGACGGGTTGATGACCAACTTCCACCTGCCGCGCTCGACCCTGTTCATGCTGGTTTCGGCGCTGATGGGCAGGGAAAGGATGCAAGCGGCCTATGCGCACGCGATCGCATCGGAGTATCGCTTCTACAGCTATGGCGATGCGTCGCTGTTGCTGCCATGATACTTCTCGCGCTAGCGCTGCTTCAGACCGCTCCCGAAATCGTCGTGGTCGCGCCGCCCAAGCCTACGCCGCAAACTCCCGCCACGATCGTCGTCGAACCCGCTGCAATGTTCGCCGCAGCCTGCGACGCGGACGGCGATGCGCTGGTAACCCGCGCCGAGCTCGCGGACTGCGTTGCGCGCAGTTTCGCCGTTGCGGACACCGAGAAAACCGGCACGTTGCGCTATCTGGCCTATTCGGATTGGGCGTTGCGTTGGCTCGGCGACCGAACGGCCTTGCCGACGCCGTATGATGTCGACCGCAATGGCGACAATGCGATCACGCTGGTCGAGTTGCAGGCGCAGTTCGGCAGGCTCTTCTCCCGCTGGGACGCCAACCGGGACGGCGAATTGACTCGCGCGGAACTGCTGACGTTCAAGGCGCGGCCGATCGACGCGAACGGCCCGACCACCCCCGCCCGGCCCGGCGGTAAACCGGCCAGGAAGCCATGATGACGACGCGCTTTGCTTTCACGATCGCCGCGACCGACGGCGCGGCGCGGACCGGTACGATCGCGATGCGTCGCGGGAATATCCGTACGCCGGCGTTCATGCCGGTCGGTACCGCGGCGACCGTCAAGGCAATGAAACCCGGCGACGTCGCCGCCGCTGGTGCGGACATTATCCTCGGCAACACCTATCACCTCATGCTCCGGCCTGGGGCGGAGCGTGTCGCGCGGCTGGGCGGCCTGCACGGATTCATGGGCTGGGACCGACCGATCCTGACCGACTCGGGCGGTTACCAGGTGATGAGCCTGGCCGACCTGACCAAGCGATCCGAGGAAGGCGTGGCCTTCAAGTCGCACCTCGACGGCACGCGCCACCTGCTCAGCCCGGAACGGTCGATCGAAATCCAGCGGCTGCTCGGCTCGGACATCGTCATGGCATTCGACGAGTTGGTACCGACGACCAGCACGCGCGAAGTTCAGGCCGCAGCGATGGAACGCTCAATGCGCTGGGCCAAGCGCAGCCGCGCCGCGTTCGACGGAGGCGAGGACCATGCCGCGGGGGCCGCCATCTTTGGCATCCAGCAGGGCGCGCTCGATCGGACGCTCCGCGGCGACAGCGCCGCGGCCCTGATCGATATCGGGTTCGACGGATACGCAGTCGGCGGACTCGCCGTCGGCGAAGGCCAGGAGGCGATGTTCGGCTGCCTCGATTTCGCGCCTGGCCAGCTGCCGGCGGACAAGCCGCGGTATCTGATGGGCGTCGGCAAGCCCGACGACATCGTCGGCGCGGTCGAGCGCGGCATCGACATGTTCGACTGCGTTATGCCGACCCGGTCGGGACGCACCGGCCAGGCGTTTACCCGCGATGGCCCGATCAATATCCGCAACGCAAAATTCGCCGAGGATCAGGCGCCGATCGACGCGGCTTGCTCCTGCCCGACCTGCGCGACGTGGAGCCGCGCGTATCTGCACCATCTCGTCCGCGCGGGCGAAATGCTGGGCGCGATGTTGATGACCGAGCACAACATCTGGTTCTATGAAACGTTGATGGCCGACCTGCGGGCCGCAATCGCCGGTGGAACGTTGAAGACCTATGCGGACGATTTCCGCACCCGCTACAAGAAATAGTGTGAGGAGTACGACATGACCGGACCCACCGACGACACCCCCAACGAAATTCTCGCCGCGGCGAAGGAAGCCAAAGATCACGCCGAGGCCGCCGCCAAAGCCGCGGTCGACAAGGCGAAGAGCTGGCCGCTGGGTGCGATTGGCTTAGGCGTCGGCATCGGCTCGGCGGCGATCGCTGGCGCGGTGGTCTACGCCAACCGCTCGCGTCCGAAGAAGTAGCACCTTATGCGCCTCCTCCGCTCCGCTCTGCTGCTCACCGCGGCGCTTATTCCGGTAGCGGCGGTGGCGCAGCAGCGACGATCGCCGACGCCGGCCGTCTCGGTCAAGCCGATCGCATTCACAGAGAAGACGCTGGCGAACGGCCTGCGCGTCTATGCGATCCGCGACACCGGCACGCCGAACGTCTCGGTCCAGGTCTGGTACGATGTCGGGTCGAAGGACGATCCGAAGGGCAAGTCCGGCTTTGCCCACATGTTCGAACATCTGATGTTCAAATCGACGCGCAATCTGGTGTCGGAGCAGATGGACCGACTGACCGAGGACGTCGGCGGGTATAACAACGCGTCGACGAACGACGACTACACGAACTATTACGAGGTCGTGCCGGCGAACCACCTGCAACGGTTGCTGTTCGCCGAGGCCGACCGGATGGCGAGCCTGGTCGTCGAGCCGAAGAGTTTCGCGTCGGAACGCGATGTGGTGAAAGAGGAGCTGCGCCAGAGCACGCTCGCGCGGCCGTATGGGAAGCTGTTCTCGGTCTATATGCCGGCGCTGGCCTATACGACGCATCCCTATGCCCGTGGGACGATCGGCAGCCTGGAAAATCTCGAAGCGGCTGGCATCGACGATGTACGCGCGTTCCACGCTACTTATTACCGGCCCGACAATGCCGTGCTCGTGGTGTCGGGGAATTTCGATCCTGCGCAGCTCGACGCCTGGATCACGCAGTATTTCGGCGGGATCAAACGGCCAGCCGAAGCGATTCCGCGCGTGACCGTTGCCGAACCAGCGCGAACGAGCGCTGTTACGCGGACGGTCTATGAGCCGAATACGCCGCTGCCGGCCGTATTGATCAGCTATCACGTCCCACCAGACAGGGACGCCGACATTCCGGCGCTTACCGTGCTGAAGGCCGTGCTGGCGACCGGCGAAAGCTCACGGTTGTACGAAAACCTGGTCTACCGCGACCAACTGGCGCAGTCGGCCGAGGCGTTTCTCGACAGCAAACAGGCGACCGGCAACCTGGTCGTCTATGCGATCCTGGCCGGTGGCAAGACCGTCGAGGCGGGTGAGGCGGCGTTGAAGCGCGAGGTCGCGCGGTTGCGGGACGGGCCAGTAACGGCGGCCGAACTGGACGAAGCGAAGAACGAAATCCTGACGACGACGATCAAGAGTCGAGAGACGGCGGAGGGCAAGGCCAGCACGCTGGCCGCATCCGTCATCATCGACGGCGATCCGCGCAGTGCGGATCAGCAGCTTGCGGCGATCGGTCGGGTCACCGCGGCGGACGTGCAGCGGGTGGCGCAGAAGTATCTGGAGGACGACCAGGCGGCGACGATCCGTTACCTGCCGCTCGGCGCGAAGCAGGGCGCGGCGGATACGATTGCGCTGGCGCCGACCGTGCGCGTCGCCGATCTCGCGCGGCCCGCAAATGTCGCGATCGTCACGCCCGCGGGCGAGGCCGAGCGGGTCAAGCCCCCCGCCCCTGCCCAGCCGATCGCCGCGATGATCCCGCAGCCGGTCGAGATGCGGCTGGCCAACGGCATGCGGCTGATCGTCGTCGAGCGTCACGATTTGCCGATCGTCACCGCATCGCTGGTCGCCAGCGGCGGTGCGGCCACCGATCCGGCGACGCGGGCCGGTGCTGCAAGCCTTGCCGCCGGGCTGATGACCAAGGGTACGAAGACGCGGTCGGCAACCGAAATTGCGCGTGCTGTCGAATCGCTCGGCGGCTCCATAGGCAGCGACGCGGATCGCGACGGTGCCTCGGTCGACCTGACGGTGAAGTCCGATCAGCTGGCTCCTGCGATGACGATCCTGGCCGACGTTGCGGTCAATCCGGCCTTCGCCACAGACGAGATCGAACGCGCTCGGACACAGGCCATTGACAGCGTTACGCTTTCTATGAAGGACCCTGCCCAGCTGGCCGGTCTGGTCGGCAACCGTGCGGTGTTCGGTGCGGCACCGTACGGCATGGCGCTGGAAGGAACGGCGACGTCGCTGAAGGCGATCAACCGCAACGATTTGACCACAGCCTATGCGAAGACGTGGCGGCCGGACCGCGCTGCGCTGATATTAGTCGGCGACATCACGCCAGCAGCAGCGAAAGCGTTGGCCGAGAAGGATTTCGCGGCATGGAAAGCGCCTGCAATCCCAGGCGCCGCCGCCCCAGTCGCCAGCCCCGTCCCTGCACCGCGCGTCATCGTCGTCGACATGCCCGATGCGGGGCAGGCGGGCGTGGTCGTGGCACGACCCGGCATCGCCCGGACGGATGCACGCTTCTACCCGCTTGCGGTGGCCAACACCGTGCTGGGCGGCGGATTCTCGTCGCGGTTGAACCAGGAAATTCGGATCAAGCGCGGTCTTGCCTATGGTGCAGCGAGCGGCGTGCAGGCGCGGCGCCTGCCCGGTATCATCGCAGCGCGCACGCAAACCAAGAACCCGACAGCCGCGGAGGTGGTCACGCTGATCGAGGCGGAGATGACGCGGATGGGCCGCGAGCCCGTACCGACAGCGGAACTCGAGACGCGCAAGGCGGTGCTGGTCGGCGGTTTCGGTCGGACGATCGAGACGACCGACGGGGTGGCCGGTATCCTGGGCGACTATGTCGTGCAGGGCGTGCCGCTGTCCGAGCTGCAGCGTTACATCCAGTCGGTTAACGCCGTCGATCCGGCGACGACGCAGGCAGCAGCAGCGACGTTGCTCGATCCGAAGGCGGCGAGCATCGTCGTGGTCGGCGACGCAAAGCAGTTCATCGATCCGCTGCGGAAAGCCTATCCGAACGTCGAGGTGATAGGCGAGGCGGCGTTGAACCTCGACAGCCCGACGCTGAGGTAAGGGTTGACGGCAGCCCGCTTCGTCCCATGCCAGGACGGGCGAATTTGGTAGCGGAACGGTAGCATCCGGTCCGCTATAGGCGGCAGCGCGCCTTAGCGCCGAAGAGGTATGGACTTGCGCGTTCCGTTGACGACATTCCGGCTGATGCGCCGCATCTGGATCGCGCTGGTCGCGGTCGGGGTGCTGGTGACGGCTGCCATGTCGGCTCATGCGGCGCTGCGGGCGATCGATGCGCACGACGTCGTGTCGGCGAGCGTACCCGACGCGCTGCGCGGTTACGAGGCGGACGAGCATTTCCCGGGGGCGGCGTTGCTTTATGCCGAGCGTCCGACGGTGATCGGAACGGCGGCGCCGGCCGCCGGCGTGACGGGAACGATCGCGCTGCCCGATCTGCCGATGTCCGCGGCGGAGGCTAGCCGGATCGTCGCATCGGACGGCGGCGTCACCGCGGCCCAACCCTTTTCAATGACGCGGGCCAGCACGGTCGACCGCGGTCGGGCCGCACAATGCCTGACGGCGGCGATCTATTACGAGGCGGCGTCCGAGCCGGACGCCGGGCAGCAGGCTGTGGCTCAGGTCATTCTGAACCGCGTCCGCCATCCCGCCTTTCCCGCCACGGTGTGCGGCGTGGTATACCAGGGGTCGGAACGGACGGTTTGCCAGTTCAGCTTTGCCTGTGACGGCGCGATGGCCCGGATACCGTCGCGGACGGCGTGGACGCGGGCGGCTCGGGTCGCTGGCGCCGCGCTGGCTGGGTATGTGTTTGCCGGGGTGGGGCTGGCGACGCATTATCATACCTATGCGGTGACGCCGGCTTGGAACCGCAGCCTGGTGATGACCGACGTGGTCGGCGCACATTTCTTCCATCGCTGGAAAGGGTATTGGGGCACGGCGTCGGCGTTCTCGCAGCGCTATCTGGGCGGCGAGCCGGTGCCGGGACCGCATCTGCCGGTAGCGCCGGTCGCGCCGCTGACGCCGTTCGTGCTGGCGACCGCCCCCGTTCCTGCGGCGACGACGCCGGTTTCGACGGTGCAGCCGGCCTATGTCCAAAGCGGCATGCCGCAGGTTGCGCCTCCGGCCGTTCCGGTGCCGGACACGCTGCCACCGGCGTCGCAGATTCTCGATCGGTGGAAGGATTCGGGAAAGCCGCTCTAGCTTCAGGGCTTCAGATAGCGGTCGAACCAGGCGATGGTCCGCGCTTGAAGATCGGCGACATGGTCCGGGTTGCGAATGCCGTGGCCTTCTTCGGGATAGATGACTAGGCTGGTCGGGACGCCAAGTGCCTTCAGCGCATGCCAATATTCGACCGACTGGGTAGGCGGCACTTCGATGTCGCGTTCGCCGACGTAAAGGAAGGTCGGCGTCCTTGCCTTGGCGATGTAGGTGATCGGCGAAAGCTTCGTGTAGATCGCCGGATCCTCGTACATCGATCGGCCGAAGAACGGGATCATCCACTGGTCGATGCCGTTGGTGCCGTAATAGCTGATCCAGTTGGACAGGCCGGCACCCGAGACGATCGCCTTGAAGCGATTGGTCTGCGTGTTGGTCCACATCGCCATGAAGCCGCCATAGCTGCCGCCGGTCAGCCCGAGCCGGGTATCGTCGACCGGTGCGACCTTCTCGACCGCGTCGATACCGGTCAGGATATCCTGCAGGTCGCCGCCGCCGAAATCGCGCTTGTTGGCCGCGGTGAACGCTTCGCCCTGGCCGTAGCTGCCACGGGGATTGGGCAGGAACAGATAATAACCCGCCTTGCTGAGCGGAGCGAGACCGCCCCGACCGACATAGCTGGGCGTGCTGGCCGAGGCCGGGCCGCCATGCGCCACGACGATCATCGGTGCCTTCGCCGACGGATCGGCTGCGGCGGGAGCGAGCAGCCAGCCCTGGCTGGTGAAGTCGCCATTGGTCCAGGTGATGCTGCGCGCTTTGACGAGCGCAGGCAGCGCGTCGTTGTCGTGGGTCAACTGACGCGGTGCGGCGACGGGGCCGGCGTAGATGGCCGGGGCGTGTTCGAAATCCTGGACGACGCCGGCCACGACGCGGCCGTCAGCGCTGTAGGCGATTTTTCCGTCACCGGCGGTGAAGCTGGCGGGGCGGCTCCAGAGCGTGGTCGCGCCCTTTGCTGGATCGAAGGCGACGAGGCGGGCATCGGCGCCGGCGAGGACGGTGGCGCGGATACCGCCGGTCAGCCAGTTCAGCGACGTGGTCGTGACCTTCGACCCGGCGGTGCGGTTGACCGGGGTGCCGCCGGCCAGCGGCACTGTCCAGATGTCGCCGCCGACTGCGCCGAAGTCGCTCATCAATCCGCCGATATAGGCCACGGTCCGGCCGTCCGGGGAGACGCGGGGAAAGTTCAGCTGCGTGTTCGGCTTGGCAATTTGGCGGACCGCGCCGGTGGTCGCGTCGATGGCGTCGAGCGTTGCCACCCACCAGTTGTTGTCGCCGTTGCCGAGCGCGCTGGTGGCGACGAAGCCCCGGCCGTCGGGGGTCCAGTCATATTCGTAGATATAGCGGTCGGCCGGGGAGACCGGTTTCAGTGCGGTGGCGGAGATTGGTTCGGTGGCAAGATCGAACATGGCGATGCGCTGTTCGTCGCTGGTTTCGCCGATTTCGCCGACCTGTCGGGCGCCGGCCTGGACTGCGCCGGATTCCTTGGAGGCGCCGATCGTCACCAACAGGGCAATGCGCCGACCGTCAGGGGAAAAGCGCGGGGTCTGAGCGATGCCGGCGACGGTGGCGACGGGACGCCCTTCGAGCAGCAGCGTCACGGTGCCGGCGGTCTTGTCCCTCGACAGATAGGCGAGCCGGCCGGTTGGCGAGAAGGTCGGTGCCGACAGCGTGCAGGTCTTGCAGGGCTGAATGCTGCGCAGGATATGGCCGTCGCTCGCCGAGCGGACGACGATAGCGCCGTTGGTCGCTGGCTGGTCGGACTGGTCGACGGTTGCGAGGACGTCCCCTTTCGCCGACAGCGCCAGACCGGAATATTGATGGACCGACTGGGCGTGCGCTGCGGTGCCGGTTGCAAGGAGAAGGGCGATCAGGACTAGGCGCAAGGACGGAACTCCGCAAGTCGGCGCCGAGCGCCTGACTTTCCCGTTACATTCCGGCTATTTGAATTTCAACGAAACGCCGTGATCCCCCGCTTTCGCGGGGGAACGGGTTTATTCCGCGGGGACCATCGGCGTGCCGATCATCATGCGTTCGCCACCCGGGGGGGCGGCTTCGCGGGCGGCGCGGAGGACCTGCGTGCGCTCGGCGCGGCTGGCCATTTCGTCCCAGGCCTTTTCGGCGCGGCGGCAGCGGTCGCGGACATTGTCGAGGAGGGCGGCATCGCCGTTGCGACGTTCCTCGTCGGCGCGGGCACGATAGAATTCGGGGTTGTCGGCCATGCGCATTTACTCCTGATACAGGATAGATGATGCGGCGACCGAGCTGGCCGCCGCATCGTAGCCGAAATCAATCGGCCGGCTGGAGGTTGACCGCCGACTGCTTGCCGCGCTTGTCGGGCTCAAGCTCGTAGCTCACGCGCTGGTTCTGGTTCAGCGTCGCCATGCCGGCGCGCTCGACCGCGGTGATGTGCACGAACGCATCGTTGCCACCGCCATCGGGTGCAATGAAGCCATAGCCCTTGTCGGCGTTGAAGAACTTTACGGTGCCGTTGATAGCCATGAGATGGCTCCTTCTTAATAGAGACCGCCCGAGTACCGGACGACCGCGTGCCGCGGAGCAGGGAAAGAAGGAGAAAGGTGCCGCAAAGCGCCAAGAACCGTCGATGTGCGACTGTAGCATTACATCATATGAGCTATCGGGCGCCAAATTGCAAACCCGCATCTTCTTTCGCCCCGCCTAAATCACAAGGCAAGGCGCCGACGGAGGTCGATCGGCGCGGCATGTCGGCACCGATCGACCTCCGTCGAACGGTCATCGGCAGCGCGTCTGGTTGCTGCTGCGGTCCACCGCACGCCCCGCCAGTGCGCCGCCGGCGGCGCCAAGGACGGTGCCCAGCAGGCCCGATCCGCCCGGTGCGATGACATTGCCGAGCACGCCGCCGGCGACGCCGCCGACGATCAGCCCGGTGGTGCCGTCGTTGCGGCGGCAATAATAGCGTCCGTCATTGCCGCGGTAGACCCGGTCGTTGTTCGACAGCCGGCGCTCGCGGTAGCGGCGGTCGTCGCGGTAATAGCGGCCGGCGTCGTAGCCGCCATAAGCCGGGTCCGGTCGGTTATAGTCGTAGGCGCTGTAGCGCTGGTTCATACCGTAGCGGGAACCACCATCGGTGGCGCATCCCGCTATCAGGGTCGAAGCGGCCAGCAGGCCAAGCGTCAATCCGCGCATCATGTCTTCTCCTCTCGATCCGGGATGATCCTTCATCCCCGTTGATCGGCATCGATGATCCGGGGCGGCGCGTGGTTGCACACGCCGCCGGACCGGCGGTCGGTCAGTCCTTGAGGCCGGCGGGGACGGTGCCGCCGTTCTTTTCGAGTTCCCGCATCACCGCCTTGTGCAGCCAGATGTTCATCTCGGCGCTGCCGTCCTTGGCGCCGGTGTAGCCGAGTTCGGTTGCCAGTTCCTTGCGGTTGTCGAGGCTGGAGTCGAGGTCGAGCAGCTTCATCAGGTCGACGATCGAGGTGCGCCAGTTGAGGTCGGAGCTCTTCTTTGCAGCGATGCCGGAGAGGACGGCTTCGACGTCGACCGACTGGGTGGGGGCGGTCGACGCGGTGGTCGGGGTGGCGGCGGGGGCTGCGTTCGGGGCCGGCTGGGCGCTGGGCTGCGGGGTCGGGGCGGTCGGGGTAGGCTTGGGGGTGCCGAAATGGCCGCTGCCGAGGGGGCCGTGCTCGCCGAAGATGGCGGACTTGATCTTGCTGAAGATGCTCATGGAAAACTCCGGAATTCGAGGACGGTAAATTCAGCCGTTAAGTGGGGCGTTCTGGCTGGCGAGGTCGCCGCGGTTGGCGACCATCGACGGCGCCGGGCCGGTGGCGGGGCGCAGCGAGTCGTACTCTGCCTTGCTCGGCACCGCGGTCGGATCCGGGCGGAAGGCTTCCGGAGCGCGGTCGGTCGGGCCGGGGTGCGGCTTGTCGAGCGCGAGGTCGGGGGCGGCGTGCTCGGCGGGGTTGCGCTTGCCGCGCAGGAAGGTCGCGAGCAGCACGCCGCCGAGGCCGATCGCGGCGAAGCCGGCGGCGATTGCGTTGCGGCCGAAGGTTTTCGGGGCACCAGTCTGGCGGCGGGTGGGCTTGGTCATGGGCTCTATCCTGGTTGCTGCGCCTCCTCAACGGATCGCGGCTTGCCGTGTTCCGGGGCGTGTTCCGCTTCGGAAGCAAGCTCGGGGTCGTCGCTTCGCAGCAGCAGGTCGGAGAACCAGGCGTCGCGGTCGGCTTCGCCGGCGTGGCGCAGCTCGCGCAGGTCGAGCATCTCGGCGAGCGACGCGGTCGCGTTCGACCGGGCCGAGCGTGCGCTCGTAGAACTCGTCGCCGAAGTCGCCATGCTCGTCCCCGTCGAAATCGTCGGGCGGTGGGAAGCTGGTGCGCCATTCCTCGATTTCGTGGTCGAACCAGACCGGCACGTCCTCCTCCTCGACATGGTCCGGCGAATGTTGAGGATGTTGAGACGCTGGGGCGGTTTTCTCCGGCGCTGCGGGGATCTCTGCGGAAGCATCGGCGGGCAGCTCGAGCGCGGGCGCGGCGAGGGCGACCATCCCGGCGGCTTCGGTGCGCGCCCAGCGCCGGGTGAACGGCGCCCCGAGCTGTTCAGGTCGTGCGGGGCATGACCGACCCGGCACTCCTCTCCCAAAGGAGAAGGGGTTTGGGTTACTCCGCTGCCTCGACCACGCGCTTCTCCAGTAGCGGGGCGAGGTATTTGCCGGTGAAGCTGCCCTTTGCCTTCGCCACCGTCTCCGGCACGCCCTCGGCGACGATCTCGCCGCCCTTGACGCCGCCTTCGGGGCCGAGGTCGATGATCCAGTCGGCGGTCTTGATGACGTCGAGGTTGTGCTCGATCACCACCACGGTGTTGCCCTGTTCGACCAGCGCGTGGAGGACTTCGAGGAGTTTCCGGACATCCTCGAAGTGGAGCCCGGTGGTGGGTTCGTCGAGGATGTAGAGCGTGTTGCCGGTGGCGCGGCGCGACAATTCCTTCGAGAGCTTGACGCGCTGCGCCTCGCCGCCCGAGAGCGTCGTCGCCTGCTGGCCGACCTTCACATAGCCGAGGCCGACCTCGACCAGCATCGCCATGCGGTCGCGGATCGGGGGGACCGCCTTGAAGAACTCCGCGGCGTCCTCGACCGTCATGTCGAGCACGTCGGCGATGCTGTGGCCCTTGAACTTCACCTCGAGCGTCTCGCGGTTGTAGCGCGCGCCGTAGCAAACGTCGCACTGCACATAGACGTCGGGGAGGAAGTGCATCTCGATCTTGAGCACGCCGTCGCCCTGGCACGCCTCGCAGCGGCCGCCCTTGACGTTGAAGCTGAAGCGGCCGGGCTTGTAGCCGCGCGCCTGCGCCTCCGGCAGGCCGGCGAACCAGTCGCGGATCTGCGTGAAGCTGCCGGTGTAGGTGGCGGGGTTGCTGCGCGGGGTGCGACCGATCGGCGACTGGTCGATGTCGATGACCTTGTCGAGATATTGCAGGCCGGTGACCTTGTCGTGCTTGCCGGCCTGGATCCGCGCGCCGTTCAGCTCGCGCGCGGCGGCGGCGTAGAGCGTGTCGATGGTGAAGCTCGACTTGCCGCTGCCCGAGACGCCGGTGATGCAACAAAAGGTGCCGAGCGGGATCGAGGCGGTGACGCCGCGGAGGTTGTTGGCAACCGCGTTGTGGACGGTGAGCTTCTTGCCGTTGCCCTTACGGCGTTTCGCGGGGACGGGGACGCTGCGCTTGCCGGTGAGATAGTCGGCGGTGATGCTGGTCTTCGACTTGAGGATCTGTTTCAGCGTGCCCTGCGCGACGACCTGGCCGCCGCGGACGCCCGCGCCGGGGCCCATGTCGATGATGTAGTCGGCGGTGCGGATCGCGTCCTCGTCATGCTCGACAACGAGCACGGTGTTGCCGAGATCGCGCAGGCGGCGGAGCGTCGCGAGCAGCATGTCGTTGTCGCGCTGGTGCAGGCCGATGCTGGGCTCGTCGAGGACGTAGAGAACGCCGGAGAGGCCGGAGCCGATCTGCGAGGCGAGGCGGATGCGCTGGGACTCGCCGCCGCTGAGCGTGCCGCTGGTGCGGTCGAGGTTGAGATAGTCGAGGCCGACATTGTTGAGGAAGCCGAGGCGCTCGACGATCTCTTTCAGTATGCGTTCGGCGATCGCGTTCTGCTGGTCGCCGAGGTGGGTCGGGATGTCGGTGAAGAACTGCAGCGCGTCGACCACCGACAGATGCGTGGCGTAGGCGATGTCCTTCATGCCGATCTTCACGGCGAGCGCTTCGGGCTTCAGGCGGGCGCCGTGGCAGACCTCGCACGGGCGCGCGGACTGGTATTTGCTCAGCTCCTCACGCATCCACGCGCTCTCGGTCTGGAGCAGGCGGCGGTTGAGGTTGCCGATCACGCCCTCGAACGGCTTGTGGACGTCGTACTTCTTCTTGCCGTCGATGAAAGTGAGCGTGACGGGCTTGCCCTGCGATCCGTGGAGGACGAGGGACTGGATTTCGGGGGCGAGGTCGGACCAGGGGGTGTCGATCGCGAAGTCGAACTCGCGCGCGAGGCTGCCGAGCACCTGCATGTAATAGGGCGATGGCGGGTTGGATTTCGCCCAGGGCACGACCGCGCCCTTCTTGATGCTGAGCGAATGGTTGGGGACGATGAGGTCCTCGTCGAACAGCTGCTTCTCGCCGAGGCCGTCGCACGCCGGGCACGCGCCTTGCGGGGCGTTGAACGAGAACAGGCGCGGTTCGATCTCGGAGATGGTGAAGCCGGAGACGGGACAGGCGAACTTCTCGGAGAAGACGATGCGGCCGTCGGGGGCGTTGTTGCCGAGGATTTCGGATTTCGGCGTGTGCGGCTCGACCGGGTCGGCGGGGTCGATATAGGCCAAGCCGTCAGCGAGTTTCAGCGCGGTTTCGAACGATTCCGCGAGGCGCGTGGCGATGTCGCCGCCGACGACGAGGCGGTCGACCACCACCTCGATGTCGTGCTTGTACTTCTTGTCGAGCGCGGGCGCCTCGTCGATCTCGTGGATGGTGCCGTCGATGCGGACGCGGGTGAAGCCGGCCTTCTGCCACTCCTGCATCTCCTTGCGGTACTCGCCCTTGCGACCGCGGACGACGGGGGCGAGCAGGTACAGACGCGTGCCCTCGGGCAGCGCCATCACGCGGTCGACCATCTGCGACACCGTCTGCGCGGCGATCGGCAGGCCGGTGGTCGGGCTGTACGGCGTGCCAACGCGCGCCCAGAGCAGGCGCATGTAATCGTAGATCTCGGTAACCGTGGCGACCGTCGAGCGCGGGTTGCGCGAGGTCGTCTTCTGCTCGATCGAGATGGCCGGCGAGAGGCCCTCGATATGATCGACGTCTGGCTTCTGCATCAGTTCGAGGAACTGGCGCGCATAGGCCGACAGCGACTCGACATAGCGGCGCTGACCCTCGGCATAGATGGTGTCGAAGGCGAGGCTGGACTTGCCCGAACCGGAGAGCCCGGTGATCACCGTCAGCGTGTCGCGGGGGATGTCGATGTCGACATCCTTGAGGTTGTGCTCGCGGGCGCCGCGTACGGTGATATGGGTCAGCATGGATCGAGTTCTACTTCTGTTCTTGTTCGGATGCCAGTGGTGGAAATAGGAACGCACAGCGACGCTCGCCAGCACCGCCCGATTGAAAAGACCGCCGCGTGTATTATCTCAACGGTACACAGCGAGGCGAGGACGCGATGGCGAAGAAGAGCAAAACGGACGGCGCGAAGTCGAAAATGAAGATTCCCAAGGAGATCGCAGGGTTCAAGGTGCCGAAGGACCTGCGCAAGAAGGGCGACGCGCTGATCGAGAAGGCCAATTCGCCGGAAGGTCGCCAGGCGATCGCATCCGGGCTGGCGATGGTCGGCGGGCTGGTCGCGGCCAACGCTGCGCGCAAGCAGGCCGAAGCGGCGGCCGCCGCAGCAGCGGCCAAGCCGGAAGCGGCCAAGGCCGATCCGCAGCCTGAACCCAAGCCCGAAACCGCGAAACCGGGTACACCGGGCATCAACCCACAGGAGATGGCGGACCAGATCGGCGCGGCGGCGGACCTGTTGCTGGGGCGGATTTTCGCGAAGCGCTAGTGCGTTGCGATCGGCTGCCTCGCCCGCCGCGCCACGGAGGACGAGCCACTAGACGGCGGTGTCATACCACACTAACACAGCGTTACGGTTGATCGGTCGGGCGGGGCCGCGACGGTAGCGCGGTTCATTCGGCGTCTCCTTGGTCCCCGGCGTCCGGCAACTGCGCCTTTTGTCCTGGGGGGACCGCGATGCGTTGTGTTTTGGCTGCTGGTATTCTGTTCGCCGTGTCCGTCGCATCCGCGCACGGACAAACCTATGTGCCTGCCTTCAAGCCTGAAACATTGAAGGGACCGCCCGCCGGTCGTCCGAACGAGGTCCTGGTGCTGGGATCGACTCATCTGTCTAACGCGCCGGCTGCGTTCAAATCTACCATGCTCGCGCCGCTGCTCGATCGGCTTGCGGCGTGGCGACCGACCGCGATCGCGACGGAGGACCTCTCCGGCCTGCAGTGCGATGCGTTGCGGCGCTACCCTTCACGCTATGCCGAGTCGGTGAAGATCTATTGCCCCGACATTACGGCGGCGACGCTGGCGACCGGGCTGGACGTGCAGGCTGCGAATGCGGAAGCGGAACGGCGTCTTGCCGCCTGGCCGGCGACGCCCAGCGCCGCCGATCGCCGCCATCTCGCCGCAGTCTTCCTTGCGGCGGGCGAGCGCAATTCGGCGCTCGTCCAATGGTTGCGGTTGCCGGCGGCGGAGCGTCGTGCGGGCGACGGGCTGAACGCCGATCTGGTGGCCGCGCTGACGAAATTGGAGACGCGTCACGACGAGTCGATACTGATCGGCGCGACGCTTGCCGCCAGGCTCGGGCTGGAGCGGACCTGGAGCGTCGACGATCATTCGGCCGACTCGCCGGACAGCCCCGACCCCGCCGAGCGGAAGGCCGCAGAAGCCGCCATCATGCATGCGTGGGACAATCCCGTCGCCCGCGACCGTCGCGCCAGAGACGCCCGGCTCGATGCCGGCATCGGCAAGCCCGACGGCATCATGACGATGTATCGCGCGATCAACGCGCCGGGTGCTGCGATGACGGCCTATCGGTCCGATTTCGGCGCGACGCTCGTCGAGCCGTCGCCGCAACAGTTCGGCCGGAACTATGTCGGCTTTTGGGAGACGCGCAACCTGCGCATGGTCGCGAACATGCGCGATGTGCTGGGCCTCTACCCGGGCACGCGCATGCTGGCCGTCGTCGGTGCCTCGCACAAGGGCTATTACGAGGCGTATCTGAACCAGATGCACGACGTCCGCCTGGTGGACCCGCTTACCGTGCTGAAGTGAGGGGACCTGCTATCGTTTAGGCCGCGCCGGCGGCCGACCGATAGGCGGCATCGACGCGTCGATCATGCGGCAGCAATCCGACCCGTGCGCGCCGAAAACGCAAAGTTAGGAAATCCGAAGGCTTCCGCCTGGCGTGCCGCTATTTCATAGTCATAGGGAACGCCGTGCAGTTGGGCGGACCACCCCGCTGCGCGGCGCTCGACGATCGCGTAGCGCGCCAGCGGACTGCCCGCCTCCATGACGTGCGGGACGGCGCCGCGATCGCGGTAGCCCGGCATCCCGACGCTGCCTGGGTTCACGACCAGCACATCGCCGACCGTGACCATGCGCGACGTGTGCGTGTGTCCGCAGAGGATTAGACTGGCCCCGCCGATCCCCTGCAGCCGCGGCGCGATGGCGGTTTCGGAGGCCAGCACGGCGCGCCCGGTGGCGACGTCTTCCAGCAGGTAGTCGAGATCGCCGCCGACGGGACTGCCGTGACACGCGAACACATCGCCGTCCGCCAGGGTCAGGGTGGCGGGCAGGCCGCGGATCCAGGCCCAGTGTTGCGGGGACAGGAGCGGCCTGGACAGGACATCGAACGCTCCATCGCTACCGTCGAGCAGCTGACGTTCGTGGTTGCCGGCGATCGTCATGTGACCGGACCGCATCTGCGCGTCCGCACTGCCGGCCGGGTCGAACGGACCGGAGACGAGATCGCCGAGATTGACGATCACGTCGGGCGCAGCCTCGGCCAACCGGGCGACGACCGCCTCCAGCGCGGCGAGATTGCCGTGCACGTCCGCTATGACCCCGATTTTCACGATCGTCCCCCCCCGACACTTCGGCGACCAGCGCTATCACGACTTCGTGCGGCTCGGCCACGTTCCGGCCGCACGATGACTGCCCGACATTCGATCGGTATCGGGAAGGCCGATGCGCGCAAGGGCCGATGCACGACATGATCTCTTAACAGACGGCCCCTTACACGTCTTTCATGTCGATGCTTATCCAGCATACCCGTATGCGCCATCGCGAACACGCCGCGCCGCCGCCGACCGTGTCGATACGATGCCCGGGTTCTTATGGGATCGATCCCCTACTTGATCGCGCACTTGCCCTCGCGGGCGCCGGCGCCTGGTCCTGCAACCTTGCCGACAACGGGTTGAGCTGGACATCGGGTGTCTACGATCTCTTCGGGTTACCCGTCGAAACCACGCTCGATCGGCGACAGACGGTCGCGATGTATACCGAGGAGTCGCGCGACGCGCTGGAACGGCTGCGGGCCAAGGCCATTGCCGGCGTCGGCATCTTCACGCTCGATGCGCAGATCGTGCGGCCCGATGGGGAGAAGCGCTGGATGCGTATCAACGGGGAGATGGTTCGACGTGCTGGCGGGGCTGCGATCCTGCACGGGTTGAAGCGGGATGTGACCGACGAGAAGATGCGCGCCGAGACGCTACGGCGCCTGGCCGAGAACGACGCCCTGACCGGAATGGCCAGCCGCGCGGTCTACGAGAACCGCTTCCTCAACCGGCGTTGCGATGCCTCGCCGGCCGTCCCGCTCGGCGCCCTCATCGTGTTCGATCTCGACGGGTTTAAGGGGATCAACGACCGGATGGGCCATCTGACGGGCGATGCCTGCCTGCGAGTCTTCGCGGAGCGGCTGTCCGCGAGCTTTCCCGACGCTGTGCTGGCCGCCCGGATCGGCGGCGACGAGTTCGCCGTCATCGTTGGCAACGATGAGCCGAAAGACCTGATCGACGCCCGCATCGCCCGTTTCCTGGATCGACTCCGTGCGCCCGTCCTATGGCGAGGGCACATGGTGACGATCGGCGCCACCAGCGGCATCGCCGTTCCCGCCGATCCCTATTCCTACGATCCGGAGGATCTTTTCGTCAGGGCCGACGCCGCGCTCTACGCCGCCAAGAAGGCCAAGCGGGTTTGATGCCGAAGCGGCGGTCGGTGACAGCCGATCCCCTGGGCCGGATCGCATTGCAGAACGTCAGCCGTGCGACTTGCCGCGCCAGGCGAGCGAGCGGCGGTTCAGTGTGACGAGGTCTGCGGTGCCGGCGATGACGGCTTCGCCCAGCGCCACGGCGGCGGCGAGCGTTTCGCGAGGTGCGTGGCGGTAGGCGGGGCGGCCGGGGATGTGATCGTACCACACGCCGCCACAGGCGTTGTCGAGCAGGATACGCTGGAAGCAATGATCGGCGCGGACTGGCCAGTCTCTGATCGGTGCGAGGTCGGGTAGCGTGTGTCGCGTGAGCTGTAGCCAGTGCGCCTGAAGGGCTTCGCGCGACGGGTCGGACGGCGCATTGCTCACGGGATAGATGCCCCCTCCGACCGTCGGGCCGGAGGGGGTGTTCATCACTTGACCTCGGCGCTGCCGTTGATGACGGCGGCCTTCTGGCCGTTGGTCAGCGCGTCGGCGTTGACGTCGGCGTCGTCGATCGCTTCCGAGCGCTCTTCGCCATTGTCGCGGATCGCTTCGGCGCGGTCCTCGAGATTGTCGGCGGTCGCTTCGAGCGCGGCGGCGTTGTTGTCCGCGGCCTGCTCGACCTGGTCGCCGAGCTTGTCGTCGCCCTTGCCGCCGCATGCGGCGAGCGACAGCGCGGAGACGGCGAGGATGGCGGCGGTGAATGCGGTCTTCATGGGCAAGTCCTGATCGTTTCGGAACCGCGACAACCGGCGTGCGCGGCGATGGTTCCGCTCCGGCCGACCGGCTTGCTCCAGCCGGCGCGCTTCTCTACCCATGGTGCCATGCGCAAACACATCCTCATCGTGCTCGGCCTGATCCTGCTCGTGATCGCCGCGGGCGTCGCCTATCTCGCCTGGCCGGACAAGGCGAAGCTGTCGATCGATGCGGTCTCCGGCAAGCGGCCGACGATCGGCGCACCGCGCGAGCAGGTGATCCCGACCGTCGACGTCGCGAAAGTGGTCGGCTGGCAGGGATCGGCGATGCCGACGCCCGCCGCCGGGCTGAAGGTGCAGCCGTTCGCGAGCGGGCTCGACCATCCGCGCTGGATGTACCGCCTGCCGAACGGCGACGTGCTGGTCGCGGAGACCAACTCGCCGCCGCGTGAGGGTGGCGGGATCACCGGCTGGGTGATGAAGGTGCTGATGGGCCGTGCCGGCGCGGGGACGCCGTCGGCGAACCGGATCACGCTGTTGCGCGATGCCAATGGCGACGGCGTCGCGGAGACCAAGACGGCGTTCATGACCGGGCTCAATTCGCCGTTCGGGATGACGTTGCTCGACGGACAGCTGTACGTCGCGAACACCGATGCGCTGGTGCGCGTGCCGTACACCGAGGGCGCGACGAAGATCACGGCCAAGCCCGAGCTGGTGATCAAGCTCAACCCCGGCGGCAACCACTGGGCGCGCAACGTCATCACCGCGGCGGACGGCAAGACGCTGTACGTCTCGGTCGGGTCGTCGTCGAACATCGCCGAGAACGGCATGGAGGCGGAGAAGTACCGCGCCAACATCCTGCAGGTCTGGCCTGCGGACAAGAACTGGCGGATCTATGCCGCAGGGCTGCGCAATCCGAACGGGATGGCGCTGAACCCCAAGTCGGGGCAGCTGTGGACCGTCGTCAACGAGCGCGACCAGCTCGGGTCGGACCTGGCGCCGGATTACCTGACGCAGATCGAGTTCGGCGATAATTTCGGCTGGCCTTGGTATTATTGGGGAGGTTATCCCGACGCACGGGTCGAGCCGAAGAACCCGCAGCTGCAGGAATATTCGAAGCGGCCGGACTATGCGCTCGGGCCGCATGTGGCGGCGCTGGGCCTGACGTTCGCGCCTGATGCGAAGCTGGGGGCGCGGTTCGCGAACGGCGCGTTCGTCGGCGAGCATGGGTCCTGGAACCGCAAGCCGGTGTCGGGGTACAAGGTGGTGTACGTGCCGTTCGGCGGGAATGGGTTCCCGGCGGCGAATGCCAAGCCGGTCGATGTGCTCGGCGGGTTTTTGGACAAGGACGGCAAGGCTCAGGGGCGGCCTGTCGGGGTGATTACCGACAAGAGCGGCGCGCTGCTGGTGGCGGACGATGTCGGGAACCGGATCTGGCGGGTTAGCGCGCGGTAGTTGGGGTCGTCGGGGTGAACTGATCGCCCCCTACCCCCTTCGTCATCCCGGGCTCGTCCCGGGATCCAGGGTTACGGGCGGTGCGCTTGCGGCTCTGGATGCCGGGACGAGCCCGGCATGACGGGGTTTGCGGGCGGTACGTGCCCCGCGACGGAAGGGTTATTTCAGCAGTTTGGGGGCCTCGCGCTCGATCGCGCCTTTGATCTTGCTGGCGAACAGGCCGAGGATGCCGGGCAGGTCGACGACCGCGTGGACCTTGTCCTCGAACACGGTCGCACTGCTGGCGATGGTCTGGCCCATGGCCTGGACGGTGAAGTGCATCGTGTCGCCGTCCCAGCGGTGATCGACCTTGCCGCCGCCGGGGATCTTGTCGACGACCTGAGCGACGCCGCCCTCGAGCCGCTGGCGGACGCCCTGCTTGCCGAGCGTGTGGGGGATGTCGATCGTGATCGGGTTGGCCATCGGAGAATCCTTATTGGGCGAAGAGTTGCGCGTCGTCGGCGAACGCCTTGAACTCGAGTGCGTTGCCTGAGGGGTCGCAAAAGAACATCGTCGCCTGTTCACCGACCTGGCCCTTGAAGCGGACATGCGGGGCGATGCCGAACGGCACGCCGGCGGCGCGGACGCGGTCGGACAGCGATTCCCAGTCGGACATCGTCAGCACGACGCCGAAATGCGGCACGGGGACGTTGTGGCCGTCGACCGGGTTGGCGACCGCGACCGGCTTCGCCGAGGGATCAAGATGCGCGACGATCTGATGCCCGAACAGGTCGAAATCGATCCATGCGTCGCTGCTGCGGCCTTCGCGGCAGCCGAGCGTGCCGCCGTAGAAGGCGCGCGCGGCGGCGAGATCGTGGACGGGGAAGGCGAGATGGAAGGGGCGCAGGGTCATGCTGGGGGTGATACCGTGCGGGGTGGGGCGCGTCACCTGTGTCGTTTGTGTTGTATTTCTCTCAATTTTACCCTCTTCGGTATCGCCTACCGCCATCCCGCCCGCCGTCATCCCGCTCCCTTGTTCTCGTCATCCCAGCGCAGGCTGGGATCTTCTCGTGGTGAGTGCCGTGGCCAGAACCGGGAGATCCCAGCCTTCGCTGGGACGACGGTTGGGGGGCGGGACGACGGTTGGGGGCGGGATGACGGGCGGCGGGCAGGCAGCGGGACGCGGCGATTGCTCCGCTTCTCCCCGCGCGGCATAGCGCAGGCGTGAACCGCTTCTCCGCCTCCGCCGCCCTTACCTCCCCTGCCCTCGCGTCGCTGCTGCTCGGCGCGGTGGCGGCGACCGGGTTTGCGCCGCTCGATTTCTGGCCGCTGACTCTGGCGGCGTTTGCGGCGTGGATCGGGATCGTCCACCGGGCGCCGAGCTGGCGAAGCGCGGCGTGGCGCGGGTGGTTGTTCGGGGTTGGGCATTTCACCGTCAACAACAACTGGTTCCAGCACGCGTTCGACTTCCAGGACGCGATGCCGCCGGTGCTTGGCTATTTCGCGGCGGTGGCGCTGGCGCTGTATCTGGCGGTGTTTCCGATGCTGGCAGCCGTGCTCGCGTGGAAAATCGGGCGGCGCGAGACGATCGATCCAGCGTTCGTGCTGGTGTTCGCGGCGGCGTGGATCGCGACCGAATGGCTGCGCAGCGTGCTGTTCACGGGATACGCATGGGATCCGCTGGGGGTCGTGTGGCTGCCGGCGATCGGCGTCGCGCGGCTGTCGGCCTATATCGGCACCTATGCGCTGTCGGGCGTGACGATCATCGCGGCCGGGGCGCTGTTGCTGCTGGTGCGGCGGCGGTTCGCGCTGCCCGCGATCGTCGTGCCGGCGCTGGGCCTCGCTGCGCTGTCGGCGCTGTGGACCAACGCCCCCGCCGCCGCACCGGGCACGCCGCTGGTCCGCGTCGTCCAGCCCGATATCGGACAGGAGGACCGCAGCGAATCCGACGGTGAGCGCGTGCTGTCGGCGCTGGAGAAGTTCTCGGGCGAGCCCGGCGCGCAGCCACGGTTGGTGGTGTGGCCCGAGGGCGTGGTGCGCGACTATCTCGAGGATGGCTATCCGTTATACGCCTATGACTGGTCGAGCCCGGCGTATCTGCGGCGGCGGATCGCGCGGTTGCTAGGGCCGCGCGACGTGTTGCTGACTGGCGGTACCGCGCTGCAGTTCGACCGCGAGGACCGGATCGACGGCGCCGCCAATTCGGTGTTCGCGATCGATGCGAGCGCACGGCTGCGGGGGCGCTACGACAAGGCGCATCTGGTGCCCTACGGCGAATATCTGCCGATGCCGTGGCTGCTGAAACCGCTTGGCCTCGCGCGGCTGGTACCGGGGGATATCGATTTCACCCCCGGCCCCGGCCCCGCCAACCTGACGTTGCCGGGGTTCGGTACGATCGGCATGCAGATCTGCTACGAGATCATCTTTTCAGGGCAGGTGGTCAATCGCGCGCACCGTCCGCGGCTGATCTTCAACCCGTCGAGCGACGCCTGGTTTGGCAAATGGGGCCCACCGCAGCATCTGGCGCAGGCACGGATGCGTGCGATCGAGGAAGGCCTGCCGATCGTCCGCGCGACGCCGACCGGGATTTCCGCGATCATCGCCGCCGACGGCCGGCTGCTCGCGACCGTGCCGCACGAGACCGCGGGCGCGGTCGAGGCGCCGCTGCCGCCCGCGCTGATGCCGACGCCGTTCTCACGCGTTGGCAATGCGATGGCGGCGGTCGTTGCCGGACTGCTGCTCGCGATGGCCGTTGCCCTGCGTCGCCGGTCGCGCTAGGAACATATAAAGCTTTCCTTATATGTCGCTCCGCGCCCAGTTGGTGGGCCGGGGCCTTAGCCGTGAGGTCCTATGCGCAAGTCCTTTCTCTTCACCTCCGAATCGGTCTCGGAAGGCCATCCCGACAAGGTCGCCGACCAGATCAGCGACACCATCGTCGACCTGTTCCTGGCGAAGGACCCGCAGGCGCGCATCGCCTGCGAGACGCTGACGACGACGCAGCTGGTCGTGCTGGCCGGCGAAATCCGTGGCAAGGGCATCTATGAGAATGGCGAGTGGGCGCCGGGCGTGCTCGACGAGATCGAGGCCGCGGTCCGCAACACGGTCAAGGAAATCGGCTACGAGCAGACCGGCTTCCACTGGGAGACGTTCGCGTTCCACAACAACCTCCACGGCCAGTCCGCGGAGATCGCGATGGGTGTCGACGAGAGCGGCAACAAGGACGAAGGCGCCGGCGACCAGGGCATCATGTTCGGCTATGCGACCGACGAGACGCCGGGGCTGATGCCCGCGACGCTGTATTACAGCCACAAGATCCTCGAGCGGATGGCCGCCGATCGCCATTCGGGCGCCGCACCGTTCCTCGAGCCCGACGCGAAGAGCCAAGTGACGCTCGAATATCAGGACGAGAAGCCGGTCCGCGCGACCGCTTTGGTGGTGTCGACGCAGCATGCGCCGGGCTATTCGGAAAAGGGGCAAAGCCCCGATCCGGCCAAGTACGCGGTGCTGCGCGACTATGTGATGGGCGTGTTCAACGACGTGCTGCCGGCGGGCTTCATCTCGGACGAGACCGCGATCTACATCAACCCGACCGGCGCGTTCGAGATCGGTGGGCCTGACGGCGACGCCGGCGTGACGGGTCGTAAGATCATCGTCGACACCTACGGTGGCGCGGCCCCGCATGGCGGCGGCGCGTTCAGCGGCAAGGATCCGACCAAGGTCGATCGTTCGGCGGCGTATGTCGCACGGTATCTGGCGAAGAACGTCGTCGCGGCAGGGCTGGCGCGTCGCTGCACGATCCAGCTGTCGTATGCGATCGGCATCGCCGAGCCGCTGTCGGTCTATGTCGACCTGCACGGCACGGGAACCGTCGAGGAAGCTGCGCTCGAGGCGGCATTGCCGAAGCTGGTGCGCCTGACCCCGAAGGGCATCCGCGAGCACCTGAAGCTCAACGCGCCGATCTACAAGAAGTCGGCGGCGTACGGCCATTTCGGCCGCGAGCCCGAGGGTGATTTCTTCACCTGGGAAAAGACCGACCTGGTCGACAAGCTGAAGGCTGCCGTGGCCTGATCGTTCGGCAGACCTGCGTATCAGGAGCCCCCGTCGGACCGGTCCGACGGGGGCTTTTTCGTTATGGCCGGGGCATACCGCGCAGGATCGAGGGGACACTCCCCCGACCGGCATCAGATGAAGTGGCTGTCGATCATGTAGGCGCCGGTGACGCCGGCGTTCGAATAGCCGGTGACATAGTAGGTTGCGGCGTGATCGGCTGTGAAGTCGATCGTGGCATTGTCGCCGGAGCTGACTGCGGCGGCGATCCGGTTGCCGAACTCGTCGGCGAGCGACAAACCGGGAGCGAGCCCGGCGCCGTGCATGGCGACCGAGACGTGCTGGCCTGCGGTCAGCGTCAGCGCGAACCAGTCATGGTCGGTCCCGGTTTGCAGCGCGTCGTTCACGAACGTACCGATAGTGTCGGCATGGCTGGTCTGTTCGCGCCCGAACAGCCCGTCGCCGATGCGCCCTTCGTCGGCGCCGTTCAGAACCCAGTGCTCCGTCGCCCATGTCGCGCCGAGCTTGGCGATGGCGAGATCGGGATAGGTCAGCAGATAGGCGATCGCATCAAACCCGGTCGTCGCACGCCCTTCTGCCAAGCCGTGCTCGACATAATGCCGCTCTGCACCCTGCAAGTCATAGCCGAAGCCGCTGGCGAGATCGGTGTTGGCGGCGAGATATTGCAGCGCGTCGAAGCTGGTGGCCGAGCGCCCTTCGGCAAGGCCATGTTCGATGTAATGCGTTTCAGCGGCCGTTGTGTTCGCGCCGAAGCCGAGCGCCAGGTCTTTGTTGGACGCGAGGTAGCGCAGCGGATCGAACGACATCGTCGACCGCCCTTCCGAGAGGCCTTGCTGGATATAATGGGTTTCGGCGGCGACGATATTCGTGCCGATGCTGCTGACCAGATCCGGATTGGAGGCGACGTAGCGCAGCGCATCGAACGCGGTGGTCGAGCGCCCCTCGGCATAGCCGTGCTGGATGTAATGCGTTTCGGCCGCGACGATGTCGGTGCCGTAACCCCGCGCCAGATCGGGGTTGGACGCGACGTAGCGCAGCGGATCGAACCCCTGCACGGAGCGACCTTCCTGAAAACCGTTGCTCAGGAAATGGTTCAGGCCAGCCTGGGCGTCCGCGCCGTATCCCGTCAGCAGGTCGACATTGGAGGCGATATAGCGCAGCCCGTCGAACGCAATCGCCTGTGCGGTTAGGCTGCTCCAGCTTACCGTGCCGTCCGCAAACCTCACCTGTTCGATTCCGGTCACCGCAGCCTGCTGGCCGATGCCGACCAGCAGGTATTTATCGCCCGTCAGGATCGTCTGGTAGGTCGCGGCGTTCCCGCGCACCACGAGCGTGTCCCCGCCTGCGCCACCATCGACGATGTCGTTGCCGCCGCCGAGTATGATCGTGTCGGTTCCCAGGCCCGCTACGATCCTGTCGTTGCCTGAGCCGGTCGTGATGGCGTCGTTGCCGCCCGTACCGGTGATCCGATCATTGCCGCCACCGCCGTCGAACGTGATGCCGATCGAGCCGCTGCCGATGATGACGTCGTTGCCGAAATCGCCGTATACGATGAGTGGTTGTGCTCTTGCACCGCGAAACCCTGTGGAGGTACTGACGCTGACCCGGGTTTCTTCGATGCCTGATGCCTGCAAGTCGTAGCTGCCGGGCGCGGCTGTGCTACCGAGATAGACAGTCGATAAATTGAATGTCTCAGGTCGAGGACATCGTAACCGTCCCCTCCCTCGACAACACCAAAGCTGTCGCCTCTGAAAACATCGTTACCTGAACCACCGATGTAGGTATTATTCCCGCCTAGACCGAAAGTATCGTCTCCCGCCCCTCCGTGTATGATGTTGCCCCTACTGTAAACAGTCGGCCCGATATTCTGACTATCATAGCCTATGTTAAACAGGTCGTTGCCATCATCACCATAATAAGAGGAGCTCCCGTATGTCGAGATCGTGAAGCTGTCATTGCCCTCGTCCCCGTGAAGAACACTGTCATACAGTCCGAACACGATGCCGTTGCCGGTGATGGTATCGTTGCCAGAACCCGCATGAACGACTGCCCCGCGAGTCGTTCCGCGAAACGCGATGCTGTCGTCGCCGGCACCGGTATTTATGACGTCGGCGCCGCCCCGGCCATCGATGTAATCGTCGCCCGATGACCCCGTGATCGTGTCCGCGAAACCGGTCCCGACGACGCCGCGCACGTTCTGCAGGGTAAGAATACCCAGACCGGCGGTCTGCGCTGCCGTGCTGGCCAGATCGACCTGTACACCCGACTGCAACGCGGAGAAATCGATCGACGTGACCCCACTGCCGCCGATGATCGTATCCGATCCGGCGGAATCTACGATCGAATAGCGGCCCGATCCGGCGACGAATCGATCGTTGCCGGTCGTCAGCGTGACATCCACGGCAACGCTGGAGGGCGTTGAATTCGGCGGATCCAGCAGTATGCCGGGATCCCACAGAACAAAGAGCGTTGGCTGTGAATAGCCCTGCCCCTCATAGAGTTTGTTGCCAGCCGCGTCGTAGACCGTGAAACCGGTGATCGTGCCGCCGGGAAAACCGCCCGGGGGGCGGCGTATGAAGACGCCCGAGAAAACGACCTGGCACCCCTCAAACCCTGATGCAGCGGTGCCGACTAGAGTCCATTGCTGAGGAGTGTATGCCATTTCGCGGTAGTTGCCCGGGAAGAAGCTTTTCCAGACCGGATTGCTAGCGTCGAAATCGACCGGCGCGAAGATATTCAAACTTGGCATCTTCTATCCCCCCACCGCCAATTATTTGGCCGTCACCAGTATCCTCTTCCTTTCATCTACTCTATATTTTTGAAAACGGAAACTATGTAGCGAAGCCCGGTTTTCGTCAGGCGTTGGTCGTCGCCTCGACCTTCGGTGCCACCCGGTCGAACACTGCGCTGACCAAGGCTTCGGAGATCCAGCCGACGGCGGCGCCGGCGACGAGGTCGGAGAGGTAGTGTTTGCCGTTTACCGGTTGCGCAGCGGCGACCGCGCCGGCGACCAACGCGGCGGGGGTAGCGGCGCCGGTGACGTCGCGCGAAACCGCGCGGGCGACGGCGACCGCGCCGGCGGTGTGGCCCGAGGGGAAGGAGTTGAAGTCATGGTCGTGGCTTTCGCCGGGCTCGAACGTCGTTTCGCCGTCCTCGATCGCCTTTGCCGGACGGGCACGATCGACAGAATGCTTGATCGCCGACTTGACCGCGGTCGCGACGAGGTGGGCGGCGAGCATGCGGACCCCGCCACGGACCAGGTCGGGACGCTTCAGCGCGAGGCCGATCACTGCGGTGCCGACTGAGGTCGCGATCATCTGCGGCTGGTCGCCGATCTCGGCGAGGAAGCCGGTCACCTTGACCAGCGGCTCGTCGCGGTGCTCGGCGGCCTTGTGCGTGGCCGCGTGATCCGCCTCGACCAGCGCCTTGGCGGCCTGTTTGGGCTTGTCCGTCATTCCTTGCCTTCCTGCATTTCGCCGCGCACCTGCGCATGCGCCAGTAGCGCGAATACGCCAGCCCCGCCGACGAGATTGCCGAGGATCGCCGGCAGCAACAGCCCGCCGAACGTCTGGACGATCCCGGTCTTGCCCGCGAACAGCAGCAGGAACGCCTCGTCCGATCCGACGATCGAGTGGCTGAACCCGCCGATCGCGACGACATAGGTGATCCCGAAGATCACGAAGAACGCCTGTTCGCGCGCATTGGGCAGCGACCAGGCAAGGATCGCGATCATGAAGCCCGCCGGGATCGCATTGACGAACGTCGCCCAAGGCGACAGCTCGGTGATCGCTGTCGACACGGTGATCATCGCCTCACGCAATTCGGCATTGCCGAGCACGCCGCCGGCGATCGCGCCGCCGGTGATCGCGGTGCCGATCAGATTGGCGACCAGCACCACCGCCCACAGCCGCAGTGTGCGATTGAGCGCCCAGCGCGACGGCTTGGTCACCAGCGGCAGCATCGCGGTGATTGTGCTTTCGGTGAACAGCTGCATGCGGCCGAGGATCACGACGAGGAAACCGATCGGGTAGCTGAGCGAGACGACCAGGTCGCGCCACGGCGTATCGGGCAGTGCGGCGTGCAGCGCCCCCTCGGCGACCAGCGAACTGGTGATCGCAAGACCCGCCGCGAGCCCGGAGAAGAATAGCGACGCAAGCGGGCGATCGAGTTCTTCCTCGCCTGCTTCGCGCACCGCCTGATGGAGATCTTTCGCGTCGGCGGCCTTGAGCGACTCGACATCCTCGTCGGGGGCGTCTTCGGAAGTGTCGTGTTGAGCCATTTCGGTCATGCAACGGTCGGCACGGCGCTTTGCTCCGGCGGACGATGACGTTAGAGCGCGCGGCGATGAACGATCCCGCCATTATCCGCCGCCTGTATGGCCGTCGCCAGGGCCACAAGCTGCGCGCCGGCCAGTCCGCGCTCGTCGAGACGACGCTGGCCGACCTCTCCATTCCCGAGACGGGGCCGATCGACGCGGAGACGCTGTTCGGCGACGAGCGGCCGCTGCAGCTTGAGATCGGGTTCGGCGCGGGCGAGCATCTGGCGGGCCAGGCGGCGGCGAACCCCGACACCGGGTTCATCGGTTGCGAGCCGTTCCTCAACGGCGTGGTCGGGGCGCTGGCGCATATCCGCGATGGCGGGCTGACCAATGTCCGGCTGCACATGGGCGATGCGCTGGAGGTGATCGAGCGGCTGCCCGATGCCAGCCTGTCGCGCGTGTACCTGTTGCACCCCGATCCGTGGCGCAAGGCGCGGCATGCCAAGCGGCGGATGGTCAACCACGGTCCTCTCGACGCGATCGCCGCCAAGCTGAAGCCCGGCGCCGAGTTCCGGCTGGGCACCGACGACCCGACCTATTGCCGTTGGGCGATGATGGTGATGAACGCGCGGCGTGACTTCGAATGGCAGGCGAAGAGCCCGCAGGACTTCCTGGTGCGGCCCGACGACTGGCCCGAGACGCGCTACGAACGCAAGGCGCGGCGGCAGGGCCACGAGGTCTGGTATTTCCGCTATATCCGCCGTTAGTGGCCGCTGCGGCGCCATAGCGTCGCGAGCACGCGGCCGGCGGCTGCGGGCAGGCCGGGCCTGAGCAGCAGCCAGTCGCGGATCGGTGCGTCCTCGTGGGCGCCGATGACCTGTTTGTAGCCGCTGTCGCCGGCGCCCCAATCGACCTGACGGACGCCGCGCGTCATCGCCGCGACGAGGTTGCGCCAGTAGAGCAGCTTGCCAGGCGAATGCTTGCCGAACGCCGGGTCGTAGCTGTTGGCGATCGCGTAGAGCAGTTCGCCGGTGTCGATGTCGAACGAGAAGGCGGCGGGTGCGTCGTCCACGCTGAGCAGCGCGGCGCGGAACATCGCCGCGAGCGCCGGATCGGCGACCGCGGCGCGCCAGAAGGCGATATGGCCGCTGTCGGTGAACTTCATGTCGCTGCGGTCGGTGTCGGACGCGATCCAGCTCTTCTCCTCGACCGCGCCGAGCATGTCGAACGCGGCGGGCCAGTCGGCGCCGCCGAGGAAGCGCCAGTCGGGCTCGCCGTGTGCGGCGAGATGCTTTTCGTGGAAGCGGTTTTTCCGCAACGTCGAGTTGCGCGGCCAGGGCTGGCCACCGACGACGGGATCGAGATCGAGCGACCAGCTGGTGCCGATCCGCCGGTCGATCGCGACCCAGCCGTTTGCGCGCGCCACTGCGATCAGCGGCGTCGCGGCGGGATCGCCGTCGTAGAGCGGGCCGATGCGGATGCCGTGGACATGCGCGCCGAGCGTCGCGAGCCCGGCCTTCAGCGCCGCATCGCTGGCACCGAGCGCGAGCCCGAAGCTGCGGAACGGCCAGTAGCAGCCGGGGACCCTCGCGATGCGCAACCAGCGCGGGCCGACACCGACGAACGGCAGCGCCAGCACCGCGGCGCCGTCCTCGTCGACCAATAGCGTGCGCGCCTGCCCGCCGTACGCGGCGAGCGCGGCGGCGTACCAGCCGTAGCGCAGGAACGCATGACTGGGTGCGGCGCCGGCGGCAACCGTATCGATAGTGGCGCTGAGCCCGACCACGACCTCGCTGTGGATCGCCGGCGGCAGCTGCACGAAATCGTCGAGGAGCATCGGTTTGGTCACGCCTCCGCCTAGCGCAGCCGGAGTTACCAAGTCGTGGCGTTTTGGACCGACTTCCTTCGCGCGACGTTTGAGGACATGATGGACTATATGCTGCAGATCCCCGCCATTTCGACGATCGCCCAGACGATCCAGCTGTCGCTGGCGCCGGTCTTCATGCTGGCGGGCATCGGCCAGCTGCTCAACGTGCTGGCCGGGCGGCTGTCGCGCGTGATCGACCGGGCGCGGAAACTGGAGGTGCTGCATCCGAGCAGCTCGGGGCCGGAGCACGACCGCCACGTCACCGAATTGCGGCTGCTCGACCGGCGGATGACGATCATCAACGCGGCGCTGTTCCTGTCGGTGACCAGCGCGATCATGACCTGCCTGCTGATCGCGTTGCTGTTCGTCGGCAGCTTGGCGAAGTTCCACCTCGGCCGGTACGTCGCGGTCGCCTTCATCCTGGCGATGATGATGCTGATCGCCGCATTGGTCGCGTTCATGGTCGAGGTGCGGATCTCGCTGCGCGCGTTCCGTATCCGGCCGGAATTGCTGGAGAAGATGCGGTGAATCTGGAGAAACGCGCGCTGCAGACGGTGGTCGCGGTGGCGTGCCTGTTGCCGCTGATCGTCGGCGGCCAGGGCATCGTCCATGGGCCGGCGCCGTTCGGGCATCTGACGGAGGTGCCGCGCGATCTGGACAGCCATTTCCGCTATATCTCGGGGATATTCTTCGCGACGGGATTGGGGTTTGCGAGCTGTATTCCGGATATTGCGAACAAGGGGCCGCGGTTTCGGTTGCTCGGTGGGCTGATCGTGGTCGGCGGGCTGTCCCGGCTGGTGTCGTTGTTGGCGGTGGGGGTGCCGTCGCGCGGCCATGTGCTGGGGTTGGGGATGGAGACGATCGTCGTGCCGTTGCTGATGGTCTGGCAGTGGCGGTTTGCGCGGCGGGTTGGGGTTTAGGGGGCGTTCCGGTCGGGATAGCCTGCCGAATGCGCGCTCCCATCTACGCCGTCATCCCCGCGGAGGCGGGGATCCAGAGTGGCTGGCCTCGCGGCTTTTTCCGGGACGTTGGAGTTTATCGGTCCCCGCCTTCGCGGGGATGACGGATTTTGGTGGGTTGGCCGTGTCCCTCTGCGGTTGGTCGTGCCGTGCGGTAGATGCCGGAACGAGCCCGGCATGACGGCTGGGGCGACGTGGCCGCGCCCCCTGCCCCGCCCCCTCCGTCATGCCCTACCCCCGCGTTAGCGTGATCGGGAGCCGCCCATGCGCATCTTCTGGCTCTTGCCGTAGCGTGTCTTGCGCGTGCCGGGTTTGCCCTCGTTCGAGCGGCCCATCATCGGCGCCTTTTGTTGGTCGACCGGGAGGCCGAGTTCGTCGTTCTCCAGCTGGCGGATCTCGTCGCGGAGGCGGCCGGCGGTCTCGAATTCGAGGTCGCTAGCGGCCTTGCGCATCTGCTTCTCGAGATCCTCGATGTATGCGCGCAAATTGTGGCCGACCATGTGCGGGCGGTCCTCGTCGATCGGGATCGTCACCTGGTCGCCGTTCGAGACATGCGCGATGATGTCGCCGATGTTGCGCTTGATGGTCGTCGGCGTGATGCCGTGTTCGGTGTTGTATTCGATCTGCTTCTCACGACGGCGGCCGGTCTCGTTCATCGCCCGCTCCATCGAGCCGGTGATGCGATCAGCGTAGAGGATGACGCGGCCGTCGACGTTGCGCGCGGCGCGGCCGATGGTCTGGATCAGCGAGGTCTCGGAGCGGAGGAAGCCTTCCTTGTCGGCGTCGAGGATCGCGACCAGCCCGCATTCGGGGATATCGAGCCCCTCGCGCAGCAGGTTGATGCCGATCAGCACGTCGTACACGCCCAGCCGCAGGTCGCGGATCAGCTCGATGCGTTCCAGCGTCTCGACGTCCGAATGCATGTAGCGGACCTTGATCCCCGCCTCGTGCATGTACTCGGTCAGGTCCTCGGCCATGCGCTTGGTCAGCGTGGTGACGAGCGTGCGATAGCCGGCTTCGGTGGTCTTGCGCGCCTCGACGATCAGGTCCTGGACCTGTTCCTCGACCGGCTTGATCTCGACCGGCGGATCGATCAGCCCGGTCGGGCGGATGACTTGTTCGGCAAACACGCCACCGGTCTGCTCCATCTCCCACCCGCCCGGCGTCGCCGAGACATAGGTGGTCTGCGGACGCATCGCGTCCCATTCGTTGAAGCGTAAGGGGCGGTTGTCGATCGCCGAAGGCAGGCGGAAGCCATATTCGGCGAGCGTCAGCTTCCGGCGGTGATCGCCGCGCGACATGCCGTTGATCTGGCCGATCGTAACGTGGCTCTCATCGACGAACAGTAGCGCGTTGTCGGGGAGGTATTCGAACAGCGTCGGCGGCGGTTCGCCTGGCATGCGGCCGGTGAGGAAGCGCGAGTAGTTCTCGATGCCTGCGCAGGAGCCGGTCGCGGCGATCATCTCGAGGTCGAAATTGGTGCGCTGTTCGAGCCGTTGGGCTTCGAGCAGCTTGCCCTCGAGCACAAGCTCCTTCAGCCGTTCGGCGAGCTCGTGCTTGATCGCTTCGCCCGCCTGTTTGAGCGTCGGGCCGGGCGTGACGTAATGGCTGTTCGCATAGATGCGGATCGAGTTGAGGCTGGCGATCTTGCTGCCGGTCAGCGGATCGAACTCGGTAATCTCCTCGATATCGTCGCCGAAGAACGACACACGCCATGCGCTGTCCTCATAATGCGACGGGAAGATCTCTAGCGTGTCGCCCTTCACGCGGAAATTGCCGCGCTGGAACGCGGCGTCGTTGCGCTTGTACTGCAGCGCGACGAGTTTCCGCACGATCTCGCGCTGGTCGACCGTAGTGCCCTTCTTGAGGTCGAAGATCATCGCCGAATATGTTTCGACCGAGCCGATGCCGTACAGGCACGACACCGATGCGACGATGATCACGTCGTCGCGTTCGAGCAGCGCGCGCGTGGCCGAATGGCGCATCCGGTCGATCGATTCGTTGGTCGAGGATTCCTTCTCGATGTAGGTATCCGAGCGCGCGACATAGGCCTCGGGCTGGTAATAGTCGTAGTAGCTGACGAAATATTCGACCGCGTTGTTCGGGAAGAACGACTTCATCTCGCCGTAGAGCTGCGCTGCCAGGATCTTATTGGGGGCGAGGATCAGCGCGGGGCGCTGGACTGCCTCGATCACCTTGGCGACGGTGAAGGTCTTGCCCGAACCGGTGACGCCGAGCAGCACCTGGTCCTTCTCGGCGGCATTCACCCCCTCGACGAGTTCGGCGATCGCACCGGGCTGATCGCCGCTCGGGGTGTAATCGCTGACGAGTTCGAAGCGCTTGCCGCCCTCGACTTTCGAGGGCCGTGCGGAGGGGCGATGGGGGACGAAGGTTTCGCCGGTTTCCGGCTCGGCGAGACTGGTGCGGATCTGGATGGCCATAGGGTCTCGATATGGGTTCGGCGCGGGGGCCGTGCAACGTGGTGCTAGCGGAGTGCGTGGACCGCCGGGGTGTCTAGGCAGTGTAGCAGCTGGTCACGGGTCATCGCCGCAACCGCCGCGGGTTTGGCGTAGGCCGGAATCTCGGTCGGCGTACCGATCGCGGCCGGATCGAAGCCGCGCCCGCCGGTGCAGCGCATCGCCTCGGCGAGCATTTTTGGCGGGGTGTCGTATGCCTCGTAGGACAGGCGGAACGTGCCCCAGTGGATCGGGATCGCGTGCGCGGCGCCGAGCTGGCCGAACATCAGCGCGGCTTCGGCGGGGCCGATATGGCTGCCCGAACTCATCTGGCCGGCGACGAAGCGGAACGCGCCGATCGGGATCAGTGCCAGGCGGATATCGCCCAGTGCCTTCGCGTCGGCGATCCACTTGCCGTCGCCCCAGCCGGTATCGCCGGCGAAGAAAAGGTTGCCGCCGGGCAGCGTGACGACGAAGCTCGACCACAGCGCGCGGTTGCGGTCGGTGAACCAGCGGCTGCCCCAGTGATGGTTGCGGGTGACGACGACATCGATGCCGGGGCGGACCTGCACGCGCTGGCCCCAGTCGCGAGCGGTCGCCTTTGCGCCCGATTGCGCGATGACGCTGTCGTTGCCGAGACTGGTGACGATGCGGGGCTGGTCGCGGCGCCAGATAGTGCCGAGCGTCTTCAGATCCATGTGGTCGTAGTGGTTGTGACTGACGAGCACGAGATCGATCTTCGGCAGCGCGTCGAACGCTATGCCGGGGGCGGCGACGCGGCGCGGGCCGGTGCCGAGAGGGCCAGCCTTGTCGGCCCACACCGGATCGGTGAGGATGTTGAGGCCCTGGGTCTGGATCAGCACCGTCGCGTGACCGACCCAGGTGACGACCATGCGATCGCCCTGGACGCGGGCGGGCGGCGCGAGCGGCTTCACCGCGACCGATTTCGGCCAGGCGGGGCGGCCGTCGGTCCCGGTGAAGTATTTCCAGAAAAACCCTGCGCGGCTGCCGCCCGATGGCACGCCTGCGGTGTCGGCGTCACCGTCGGGGTTGAAGAACCGTGCGCCGTCGAAATGGTCGCTGTGGTCGCCGCGATAATAGACCCGGTCGAGAAAGCGCGGGATGATCGTCACCGCCAGCGCGACGGCGACGATCAGGAACAGGACGACGGTGCCGGCAATCTTCAGGGCAGGAGCCACATCGTCATCCTACGGTCCATGCGCCGCCCGAACCAACGCGACGGCGGCGCGAAGGGTTCAACCGACGCCGAGATCTTCGCTGCCAACCTCGTAATAGCGCGCGACGCGGTCGGCATAGGCCTGGTCGAACACCGGCGCGTTGTTGGCCCAGCTCGGTCCGCCCTCCAGCATGCGGCGGTCGATCGTCACGACGTACAGGTCGCGGACCGGATCGAACTGCAGCAGCGCGAACGGCAGCGGATAGAAGCTCTTGCCCATCCCGAGGAAGCCGCCGAGGCTGAGTACCGCGTGGGTGACGCGGCCGGTGCCCTTGTGGACCATGAAGGCGTGGACCGAGCCGACCGTATCGCCGTCGCGGCTCTCGACCTTCATCGTGCCCGAGATGTTCGCCTGGACGAGCAATTGGGTCGGGGTGGCGGGGGTATCGGACACGGGCAATCTCCAGAGCGTTCGGGACGTTGAACCGGTAGCAGGGCGCGACGGTTCCCCCGCCGCGGCCGCCGATGCCGCGCGCCGCGGGTTGAGCGGCTCCGGCGCATCCGCCATAGCATGGCCATGCGCGTTCTTGCCCCTCTCGTCCTGTTCGCCCTGGTCAGTGCGTGCGTCGCTCCGCCGAGCGCGCCGCCACCGCCGCCGCCCCGGCCGGTCGCGGTGCCGCGCCCCCTGCCCGCGCCGCCGCCTGCCCCCGACTGGCGCGACCGGCCGTACAGCCCGGGCACGTGGACCTATCGCCGCGACCCGCGCGGATCGATCGCGCTGTTCGGGCCGGTCGGCGCCGACGCTAGCCTGACGCTGCGCTGCGACCTGGGCGCCCGCCAGATCTATCTGTCGCGCGCCGGCAATGCCGCGACCCCGCTGACGATCCGGACGTCGAGCACGGCGCGCAGCATTCCGGTGCAGCCGGTCGGCGGCGCGCTGCCCTATGTTGCCGCGGCACTGGCGCCGAGCGATCCGATCCTGGAAGCCATGGGATTCAGCCGCGGGCGGTTCGCGGTCGAACAGGCCGGGCAACCCGTGCTGACCGTGCCGTCCTGGGCCGAGATCGGGCGAGTCACCGAGGATTGCCGCGGCTGATCGCGATCAGGAACCACGTCGTTCGCTTCTTGTAAAACAACGCTTGTATCGCGCCCGCCGCCGATCCACATTGCGGTTGCGGTCAGGCTTGGCCGCGTTTTTTCAACTAGCGAAAGGAGGTGATCCGATGTCTCATGGTTCAGCAGTGAGTTCGGTTCGGTTCGTTCGGGGGACGCACCGCTAAACGCCGAAATGTCGCGCCGGGGGGTATTCTCCCCCAGTCAACGGCGTGATTCACAGGCAAGGCGGTACGCATGGTCCTCCGGGCTGGAGCTCTCCGGCCGCTGACCATGTTGGGAGGTTGTCGGGTCGTCGGGAGACGATCCGGCAACCTCTTTTCATTTCTGGCTATTTTCATATCCGGCTTATTTTACGGCGAGGGTGACGGGGACACCCGCCCTCCCCAGATGCAGGCGTGATGCTGCGCGACGCCATTCGAGACGAGATCCGGACGCTGATGGGATCGGATGATCCCGACGCGCCCGACCTGACGCGGGCGCCGGGTGACGACGGGCTGTTCGGGCCCGGATCGGCGAGCTGGCAGGTGCATGGCGACTTCACCGCGATGATGATCGGCGGGGTGTCAGCGCTGCTGCTGCAGATGCTGCATCCAGCGGCGCTGGCGGGGGTGTGGGACCATTCGGGATTCCGCGACGACATGAACGGGCGGCTGCGGCGCACGGCGCGGTTCATCGCCGCCACCACCTATGGATCGACAGAGGCCGCCGAAGCGATGATCGCGCGGGTTCGGCGGGTGCATGCTTACGTGCATGGGACGCTGCCGGACGGGACGGCGTATCGCGCGGATGATCCGGTGTTGCTGACCTGGGTGCATGTCGCCGAGGCGCGGAGCTTTCTGGCGGCACATATCCGGTACCGCGATCCGACGTTCCCGGGCGTGCGGCAGGATCTGTATTACGCGGAGATGGCGGGGCTCGCGCGGCGGCTGGGCGCGACCGGGGTGCCGGAGACGCGGGCGGCGGTCGAGACGTATCTCCGCGGGATGCGCAGTGCGTTGCGGGTCGATGCCCGGACGCGGGAGGTGGCGCGGGTGTTGCTCGACCAGCCCGCCCCGAATTTCGCGTCGCGGCCGTTGCAGCAGATCTTGTTGCGGTCTGGAGTCGACCTGTTGCCGTCGTGGGCGCGGGCTATGCACGGGGTGCGGGTGCCGCTGCGTGACCGGGTGGCGTTGCGGGCTGGGGCGCTTGGCGCGGGGGGTGTGCTGCGGTGGGCGATGGCGGCGCGGTAGCGGCGCGGATCTTTTAAGAACCGCGTCCTTTCCTCACCCGACGCGCCCGCCCCCGCCCCAGCCCCCAAAAAAATCCGTCACCCCAGCGAAGGCTGGGGTCTCCCGTTGCTGCGCTCGCGCCTAGCCGCTTGAGACCCCAGCCTTCGCTGGGGTGACGGGCGTTGCTGGGGTGACGGTTTTTGTGGGCGGGGCGTGGGAGTGAAAGTCGAGTGTTATGCGCCGGGCGGCTCAGGCCCCGACCAGGAGGCCCTCGCGCGCGATCTTCTCGCGCCACACCAGCGGGGCGAGCTGGTGGACGTTCTGGCCTTCCGCGTCGACCGCGACGGTCACCGGGAAGTCGGCGACCTCGAATTCATAGATCGCCTCCATGCCCAGATCCGCAAAACCGACGACCTTGCTCCCCTTGATCGCGCGCGCGACCAGATAGGCCGCGCCGCCGACCGCCATCAGATAGGCGGATTTCCGCTCGGCGATCGCCTTGGTCGCGTCGGCGCCGCGCTCGGCCTTGCCGACCATCGCCAGCAGGCCCTGGTCGAGCATCATGCGGGTGAACTTATCCATGCGGGTCGCGGTGGTGGGACCCGCCGGCCCCACGACCTCGGTGCCGACCGGATCGACCGGCCCGACATAATAGATCACGCGGCCGCGGAAATCGACCGGCAGCGGCTCGCCCTTGGCCAGCATGTCGGCGATCCGCTTGTGCGCCGCATCACGCCCGGTGAGCATCTTGCCGTTGAGCAACAGGCGGTCGCCATGCTTCCAGGTCTGCACCACCTCGGGCGTCAGCGTGTCGAGGTCGACGCGGATCGCCGCCTTGTCGGGCGTCCAGTTCACGTCGGGCCACTCGTCGAGCTTGGGCGCCTCCAGATACACCGGACCCGAGCCGTCGAGCGTGAAATGCGCGTGGCGCGTTGCGGCGCAGTTCGGGATCATCGCCACCGGCTTCGACGCGGCATGCGTCGGCCAGTCGAAGATCTTCACGTCGAGAATGGTCGACAGCCCGCCTAGCCCCTGCGCACCGATGCCGAGCGCGTTGACCTTGTCGTAGATCTCGATCCGCAGCGCCTCGATGTCGTTTTTCGGCCCGCGCTGCTTCAGCTGTGCCATGTCGATCGCGCCCATTAGCGATTCCTTGGCGAGCAGCATCGACTTTTCGGCGGTGCCGCCGATACCGATGCCGAGCATGCCGGGCGGGCACCAGCCGGCGCCCATCTGCGGGATCATCTCGAGCACCCAGTCTACGATCGAGTCGGACGGGTTCATCATCTTGAACTTCGACTTGTTCTCCGACCCGCCGCCCTTGGCCGCGACGTCGATCGAGACGGTGTTGCCGGGCACCATCTCGACATGCATCACGCTCGGCGTGTTGTCCTTGGTGTTCCGGCGCGTGAACGCGGGGTCCGCGAGGATCGATGCGCGCAGCTTGTTCTCGGGGTCGAGATACGCCTTCCGCACGCCGTCATCGATCACCTCCTGCAGCGAGCGCGTCGACTCGAGGCGGCAATCCTGGCCCCATTTGATGAAGATCGTGACGATGCCGGTATCCTGGCAAATCGGCCGGTGGCCCTCGGCGCACATCCGCGAATTAGTGAGGATCTGTGCGATCGCATCCTTGGCGGCCGGCGATTGTTCCGCCTCGTACGCGACGCCGAGCGCGCGGATATAGTCCATCGGGTGATAGTAGCTGATGAACTGCAGCGCGTCGGCGACGCTCTCGATCAGGTCGGCTTCGGTGATGACGGTCATGCGGGGCCTTCGCGATAGGTTTTCCCGCGGCATAACGGCGTTCGGCGGAGTTTTGAAGGGCGGCGCGCGCGCAGAACGGCGGCCAGCCGTGAATACCCTAGTCCCATGATAGGGTATTGCGCCGCCCGGAACCGCCGCGTAGCACCCGGTACCGAACTAGGAATGCGCGGCCTGGATCAGGATCGGCGCATATGACGACTCGGTGCCTATGACGGCTTGGACCACCACGGAGACCTGCTCATGAAGAAGATCGCACTTGTACCGATGATCGCCGTCCTCGCGCTCGGCGTTGCCGCCTGCTCGAAGACCGCCGAAGTCTCGAACACCACCGAGACGTCGAACACGGTGATCGAGGAGTCGGATGCGAACTTCTCGGCCACCGATGGTCTCGCCACGAGCAACTCGGACGACCTGCTGAACGATTCCGACGCAAACGCGATCGGCAACGCACTCTGATGATACCGTCGACGGCCGGGACAACTGGCCGTCGATAGTAGGACTATAGTTCCGACCTACATGAGCCTTCCGACAGTATCGAAGGGCTATATTCGCGTTTTACGAGGACGCGCTGCTTTGCGGTCGCGGAGCGTTGTTGCAGTCGTCCGATTTTGTTGTCGCTTCGTCGGACTATCGGAAGATTTCTATTTCTATCTATTCGGTATGGATTAGAAGAGTTGCAACGTCCGGGCGAAGTGAAGCTCCCTAGGCGGACCCTGGTCCGGCGGATCCGTCCGCCGGGCCGTTTTTTTGTGTGGTGCGATCGCGGTGGGCACGATCGATTGCAGACGTGCCCATTGCCTGCCATGCTTCGGCGCGAAGGGGTCCGCGGCGTCGTCGATCGATCTGTTCCGCAACACGCTCGATCCCGACACGCTGGGCATGATCGATCGCCTGCGCGCGATCGTCTCCGCGGCAAACCCCGACCTCGTCGAGCGCATCAAATGGAACGCACCGAGTTTTGCGATCGGCGACGACGACCGGATCACCCTAGACGTCGAGCGAAAGGGCGGTTTACGCCTCGTCCTTCATCGCGGCGCGAAACCGCGGCGGGACGTCGGTTTCTCGTTCGACGATGTGGACGGCCTGGCGGATTGGCCTTCGGCGGATCGCGGCGTGATCGTCTGGCGGAACCTTGCTGCGATCGATCAGATGACACCCGCACTGATCCTTCTTTGCCGCCGCTGGATACAGCAGGTCGCCGACGGCGGCTGACGGTCAGTTGCAGACATTGGCCCGATCGTTCAACCTGAGGCTACGAGGTGACCGCGCATGAGCTACCAAACGGACAATCGCAGTCGAACACGTGCCATCGCCGTGTACGGCGTCGTACTTTGCGTGGGAGCGGCCCTGGGCTTGCTCGTCAGGTCCGGCGTAATCACCGATCACATGCTGTGGTGACAGCGCCGACCTTCGCTCGGTCGAACGGCAGGATTTCCGCAAACTGGGACGTGGTGTTGGTCGTCGTCCCCCACTAGGCTCACGGAATGACGTCGCGCGTAGCAAGTTGTCGGTGCGGAGCATTGCAGGCGGCCTGCAGCGGGGAGCCGGTGCGGGTGTCGGTATGCCATTGCCGCGAATGCCAAACGCGCTCGGGCAGCGCCTTTGCGGTGCAGGCGCGCTGGCCCGAAGCGGACGTGGCGATTACCGGCGCGTTCACCGAATGGTCGCGGACCGGCGACAGCGGGACGCGCACGACCTTCCGATTCTGCCCGACCTGCGGATCGACGATCGGCTTTGTCGGTGAGCGCATGCCCGGGATGATGGCAATCCCCGTCGGCGCGTTCGCCGATCCTGGTTTCCCGGCGCCACCGATCTCAGTGTACGAGGGGCACATGCATCCCTGGGTCGCGGTCGTCGGCGCCGATATCGAGCGTTACGACTGAGCGGTAGTGCGAGGTCCGCGACAGCGACATGCTAGCGGCGCTGGACCTCGTAAGGAGTGATCTTCTCCGACACATGCCGCGCTACCTGCGGGGAGGCGGCGTCTGTCGCGTGAAGACATAGGGCGTCAAACCCTCGTGCAGCAGGATTTTGGTCGGGACAGGGAGCCGATCAAGCCGCAGCTTCAGCACCGACCGCGTGCCGTCGACATCGAACCCCAGATCCGGGACAGCACCGACATAGGTCCTTGGCAGGATATACGGCCCGCTCGCATCCTTATCGACGGTGTAGTGGATGCTGCGCTGCCCATTGAGGACCATCGTGCCGTCGACGAGTTCGATCGTGCCGCAAAGGTCGTTCTTGAACAGCCCATTCTCGCCGGCCTTCGCTTGCGGCTCATGCAGGAGGAGAAGGGCAAGCGACAGTGCGATGCCGACCGCCGCGATGCCCATCGTGATCCAGTATCTCCGCTTCACGCTCTTCCCCCCTGGATCGACGCGGCGGACGCCGCTTGTCGGAAGAGAGGATCGACGGTCGCACCCTCGTGCATCCGCCGTCGCTTTCTCCATCATCGATACATACGCTAGATATGTAGATTTAAGAGTCAAGCAGTCGGCTTGGGATTGGTGCTGGTCACGTACCCGCTGCAACGATGCGTCACAGGGCTAGCCGGCAAGCGGTTCGGACGACGCCTGAGCGTGTAGCCGTACGATCGCGAGGATCGCCGCCAGTTCGATTCCGAGTTCTGCGACCTGCGCAACCAGCGGCGACAGGTCCAGCATCAAGACGCCGGCGAACAGCGACAGCGCAATCGTTGCCGCCCCGATCAGCGCACCAAAGTCGAAGACGCGCGGCCAGTCCCTTTCGACCAGCGCCCATGCCAGGCAGAGATGCGCTGCTCCGAGGAGAAGCCAGACGCTTACCAGGATCGGCGTGGCCGCGTTTTGCGACCAGGCCAGATAGGGATTTTGCTCGCCACCGGTATGCGGGCCGCCCAGACTGCTGCCGGTAAACACGGGGAGGCCGATCGCCTGTTCGAATTGCAGCGCGGCGATGGGGAGAAGCAATCCGAGGGCGAGCGCGTAGTTCGTGACAGCCAGGCGCCCTTCGCGCTGTCCCACCATCGCACGTCCGGCCGCGATCAGGCAGCCGACCGCGAAGACGAACGGCTTGCCGTCTTCGACCGCGGCCTCGAACTCCGCCTGCATCGCCATGCCCCAGTCGTCACGCGCGCCGCAGAGACACCGGCGGGCCAGTGTCATCACTGCCCGCGAAACGGCTGCCGTCATGCGAAAACCACGTTGGTGGAGGAGACGGGCTGCGCCGGTGCCACCGTCCGCGCCAGGGCAATCCCCGTCGCCGTCAGACGATAGACGTGGCGCGCCGGGCGACCGCGCTGTTCGGGCTCGCGCCACTCGGCCTCGACCAGCCCCTGGTCGGTCATGCGCATGAGGAGCGGGTACAGCGTTCCCGAGAGGAGCCCGGTTTCCTTCATCAGATCATAGCCATGCCGCCACGCCTGGGTGCGGCCAGACAGCGCTTCGAGGAGCGTGAGCATCTGCTTCGACGGTCGGCGGTTGCGGCCCATCGTTCTACTCAACGGGAGTCGACTTATCTGTCAACCGCGGCGCAGATTCGGCTGGGGTGCTGGTGCCGGCTTGGGTGGAGGCGGTTTTGAAGTAGGGTTCGGACTTATCCTGTCCTCACCCTTCCCACGGCCAAGTGGCCGCGGGCCCCTTCCCTCTCCCAATTGGGAGAGGGAGAGACGCCGAAGGCGGCGATGGGTGAGCACAGCTGCGATCTCCCCTCCCTGGAAGGGAGGGGTCGGGGGTGGGTCGGCTTGGGGCTGCCGCCGCATCTCCACGCGAGCGACCCACCCAAAGCCCCTCCCTTCCAGGGAGGGGAGTCTTGGTTACTCCACCCAGTCGAGGCCGATGTCGCGGTAGACTTCGCGGTCTTCGTCCCAGCCGGGTTTGACCTTTACGTGCAGATAGAGGTGCACGGGCTTGCCGGTGATGCTGGCGAGTTCGATCCGCGCTCTTGCGCCGATTTCCTTGATGCGCTGGCCGCCCTTGCCGAGCACGATCGCGCGCTGGGTCGGGCGTTCGACGAGGATCTGCTGGTGGATCTCCAGCGAGCCGTCCTGGCGCTCGATATATTGCTCGGTCTCGATCGTGCTGGCGTAGGGGAGTTCGGCGTGGAGCTGCAGATAGAGCTGCTCGCGCGTGACCTCGGACGCCAGCGCGCGCTCGGTCGCGTCGGAGACCTGGTCCTCGGGGTAATGCCACGGGCCTTCGGGCATCGCCTTGGCGAGTTCGGTCTTGAAGTGCGCGATGCCGTCGCCGGTGCCTGCGCTGATGAAGAAGGTTTCCGCGAACGGCAGCAGCGCGTTCAGTTTCTCGGCGTGGATCAGCAGCTTGGTCTTGTCGGCGAGATCGACCTTGTTGAGGATAAGCCAGATCGGCTCGGGGCGGCCGATCAGCGATTCGACGATGTCGGTGACCTTGCCGCCGATCCCGCCCTTCGCGTCCACCACCAACGCGATGATGTCCGAGCCCTCCGCCCCGCCCCAGGCAGCGGCGACCATCGCGCGATCGAAGCGGCGCTTGGGCTCGAAGATGCCGGGGGTGTCGACCAGCAGCACCTGCGTGTCGTCGAGGATCGCGACGCCCATCAGCTTGGTGCGGGTGGTCTGCGCCTTGGGGCTGACGATCGCGACCTTCTGGCCGACGAGCGCGTTGACGAGCGTCGATTTGCCCGCGTTGGGGGCGCCGACGACGGCGACGAGGCCGCAATGCTTGGGCGCGGCAGACTGGGTGGCGGCAGGCGGAGTGGTTTCTGGCGTATCGTTCACGCCCCCCGCATGACGGATTACGACAGTTTTTCCAAGAGCGCCTTGGCGGCCGCGGTCTCGGCTTCCTGTTTGTTGCTGCCTTCCGCGGTCGCTTCGGCGAAGCTGCCGAGCGAGACGGCGATGGTGAAGCGCGGGGCGTGGCCGGGGCCGGTGCGGTCGAGCACGCGGTATTCGGGGGCGCGGCGGTTGTGCGCGGCGGCCCATTCCTGGAGCTGCGACTTGGGGTGCTGCGGCGCCTTGGCCCCCGCCTTGACGCGGTCGCCCCAGGCGGTGCGGACGAAGCTGCGCACCGCGTCGAGGCCGGCTTCGCGGTACCAGGCGCCGATCAGCGCCTCCATCACGTCGCCGAGCACGTTGTCGCTGTCGGACGCGCCGTCGTCGCGCGCCTGCTTGCCGAGCTTCAGATGCGCGCGGACGCCGAGTTCGCGGGCGACGTCGGCGCAGACCGCGCCGGTCACCAATGCGTTGAGGCGCTTCGACAATTGCCCTTCGGCGTCGCCGTCGAACGTCTCGTACAGCCATTCGGCAATGACCAGGCCAAGCACGCGGTCGCCGAGGAATTCGAGCCGTTCATAGTTCGCCGCGGCCTGGCTGCCATGCGTCAGCGCGCGTTCGTAGGGCGCTAGGTCGGCGGGACGGCGGCCGAACAGCGCGGTCAGCCAGCCGGCGAGATCGCTCAAAACCCCTCCCCGATCCGCGCCCAACGCGCCGCCGAGACCCAGGTCCATGGCGCGAGCGTCGCGTTGCCGTCGGTCGAGAAGAAGGTGACGAGTGCCTTGCCCTCGACATTCTCGAGCGGGACATAGCCCATGCCCTGCGGCGCGGGGAAACGGCTGTCGCCGCTGTCGTCGCGGTTGTCGCCCATCACGAAGATGTGGCCAGCGGGGATGGTGTAGACGCCGGTGTCGTCGCGGTCGGGCATCTGGCCCTGGTCGAGCACCTCGTAGCTCCGCCCGCCCGGTAACGTCTCGCGGTAGCGGGGGTAGCGGCAGATCGCGGCGCCTTGCGCGTCGACGTCCTGGAAGGTCGCGCCGCACTTCGCAGCGTCGAAATTGCCGGTCAGCGGCAGCGTGAAGTCGGCGATCCGCGTCTTGGCGATCGGGGTACCGTTGACGATAACCTGGCCGGCGCGCATCTGGATCGTCTCGCCGGGCAGGCCGATGACGCGCTTGACGACGTCGTGGTCGAGCACTTCGGGCGCACGGAAGACGACGACGTCGCCGCGCGTCGGCACGCTGCCGAACACCCGGCCGGGAATCAGCGGCACGCCCCAGGGCAGCGACCAGCGCGAATAGCCGTAGTTCCATTTCGTCACGAACAGATAGTCGCCGATCAGCAGCCGCGGCAGCATCGATTCGGAGGGGATGCTGAACGGCGCGAACAGGAAGCTGCGGATGATCAGCACCACCAGCGCGAGCTTCAGCAGGAAGCGGATCGTCTCGGTGGTTTCGGACCGCGCGGGTTTCGGCTTGGGGGATGTGGCCATCCCGGCGGTTTGCGTGGGGGCACGCGTGCCGTCAAGCCGATGGAACCGACTGCCGTATCGGCTGGCCGTACGAGGGATCGCTTGGTAGGCAAGACGCGTATCCCATGTTCTCGATTACACACGGAGACTCCCATGGCCGACTGGTCGAAAATCGAAGCGTTGCCCGCCACCAAGCTGACCGAGCTGTTCGCGAACGACCCGGATCGCCTGGCGACGCTGAGCCTGGACGTCGCCGGCATCCATTTCGACTGGTCGAAGACGCACCTGACCGCCGACGCGATCGCCGCGTTCGCCGAACTCGCCAAGGCGCAGGACCTGGCCGGCAAGCGCGAGGCGATGTTCGCGGGCGAGATCGTCAACGTGACCGAGGGCCGCGCGGTCGAGCACACCGCCGAGCGCGGCGAGGGCAAGGCCGAGAGCGTCGCGATCGCACAGGCGAGCCACGCCCGGATGCGCGCACTGATCGACGCGATCGAGGCCGAGGCGCTGGGGCCAATCCGCCACGTGCTGCACGTCGGCATCGGCGGGTCGGCGCTGGGGCCGCATCTGCTGGTCGATGCGCTGGGCCGCGAGGAGAAGCGCTACG
>Ga0247813_10000304_pt1 | contig 53636 bp, 47 predicted proteins | sample UWRJL169409C1_FD_180719 | JGI IMG/M metagenome (GOLD analysis project Ga0247813, IMG submission 180719) | Plant litter microbial communities from Arlington Agricultural Research Station in Wisconsin, United States - UWRJ-L169-409C-1 | ecosystem: Environmental > Terrestrial > Plant litter >... | reverse complement strand
AGCCCGACCCCGCGCTCATCACCTCGGCGCCGGCCGTCTACGCGTGGCACGCGGTCATCGCCTGCCTGATCCTCGCCGTCTGGCCCTTCACCCGGCTCGTCCACGTGTGGTCTGTGCCGATCGCGTACCTCGGCCGCCCCTATGTCGTCTACAGGCGGCGCACCGCGGTCGCCGGCCCTCCGCGCGAGCAGCACCGGGACAGGTCGTCCCGGCCACGGAGCAGTGCCGGTCGATGACCACCGACCACCTACCAGGGCAGGGGCAGGTCCGGGACCACGGCCCCGGCCCGGACGCCGCCCGGAGGGACGACCAGGACGCCGTCCGCCCCCGCCAGCCCGCGGAGCATCCCCGAGCCGAGCCACGCCGTCGGCCGGGCCAGGACACCGCGGGTGGTCCCCACGGCCACGTCGCGCTCGAGGAGGTCGCCGAGACCGTCGACGTCCGGGACCCGCACGTACGGCACCAGCCGGCTGTCGTGGGCTGGAGCGCCCACGGCCTCGGCGGTGACCGCGCGGCCGAGGACCACGGGCGGCAGACCGAGCAGACCGAGGGCGAGCGGTCGGACGATCGTGAGCACACCGGCCATGGCCGAGAGCGGGTTGCCGGGGAGGCCGACCAGGGACCGCCCGTCCTGCAGCCTCGCCAGCAGCACGGGGTGCCCCGGACGCATGGCGACGGTGTCGACCACCAGCTCGGCACCGAGGACCGTCAGCGCCCTGTGCAGGTAGTCCGCCGGGCCTGCCGCCGTGCCGCCCGTCGTGAGCACCACGTCGGCCTCGCAGGCGCGGATCGCCTCGACAGCCGCGTCGAGGGTGTCGGCGACGAAGGTCGCCGGACCTGTCTCCAGGCCGAGCAGCCGTGCCAGGTGCGGCAGCTGAGGGGCGAAGGCGTCGCGGACCTCGCCCTCGCCGGGCAGGCCGTCGTGGCGCACCTCGTCCCCCATGACCAGGAGGGCGGCGGTCACCGGGCGGTGCACCGTCAGCTCGTCGTTGCCCGCCATCGCGGCCAGCCCGACCTGCGGAGGAGTCAGCACCCGGCCCGGTGCGACAAGCACGTCGGCCTGCGCAGCCTCCAGACCGGCTGGTCTGACGTGGCTCCCCGCAGCTGGTTCGGCGGGCGGCCCGTCTGCGGGAGGGTCGGCGTGCACCCACGCCGGTCCGTCACCCTCGGCCCACGCTCCGCCGTCCGCGGTGCGGACCGAGCCGAGCTCGCGACGCAGCACCCCGAAGGCCCCGGCAGGGACCACCCCGCCCGTCGCGATCACGGCCGCCGTGCCAGGAGCCAGGGCACGACGCATCGGGTGCCCGGCGAGGGAGGAACCCACGAGCTCCCACGGGCCGGTCACGCCGGAGACCACCCACCCGTCCATGGCCGAGGTGGTCGACCTGGGCAGGTCCATGAGAGAGACCGCCGGCTCGGCCAGCACCCGACCCACAGCCTCGACGAGGGGCACCCGCTCGGCGGGCACAGGTCGCGCGGCGGCGTACGCAGCAGCGTGGGCGTCGGCCCACGACGGTTCGAGGAGAGAGTCATGATCCATCACAAGAGACGAGTGTGCCCGAGATGACCCAGTTCCGAGAAGTCCGAGCACGAGCACCCCACGACCCCGTGGCCCCCGCAGGGGACGAACGGGCCGGCCACCTCACGCACCTCGACGCCGCAGGCCACGCCCGCATGGTCGACGTCAGCGCGAAGCCCATCACGCAGCGAGCAGCCGTCGCCGTCGGACGGGTCCTCTGCGCCCCGGAGACTGTCGAGGCGCTGCGGCGTGGAGAGCTGGCGAAGGGTGACGCGCTCGCGGTCGCCCGCATCGCGGGCATCGCCGGCGCGAAGCGCACCCCCGACCTGGTGCCGCTGTGCCATCCCGTGGCGATCACGGGGGTCGAGGTGAGCGTCGAGCTCGTCGCCGACGGGGTCGAGATCCGGGCGCAGGTCCGCACGGCCGAGCGCACCGGGATCGAGATGGAGGCGCTCACCGCCGTGACAGTCGCGGCGCTCACAGTCGTCGACATGGTCAAGGCCGTCGACAGGGCTGCGCACATCGGCAGGGTGTGGGTCGAGCGGAAAGAGGGCGGAGCGTCCGGGACCTGGGAGCGTGGGAAGCAGGTCGCGGCGGACGAGGCGCAGACTCCGGGTACCGGTACCAGCACCAGCGCCAGTGTCGGGCGGGAGGTCCAGGGCCCTCGCGCCGAGGTCCAGGCCGTCGTCGTCACCGTCTCCGACAGGTGCTCGGCCGGGGAGCGCGAGGACGTGTCCGGACCTGTGCTCGCCGAGATCCTCACGGGGTGGGGCGCGCAGGTGAGCAGGGCTGTCGTCGCCGACGACGCCGAGGCCATCGCCGCGGCCGTCCGAGACGCCGTCGACGGCGGCGCACGCCTGGTCCTCACGACAGGGGGCACCGGTGTCACCTCACGTGACGTGACCCCCGAGACGGTCCGACCGCTGCTCGACAAAGAGCTGCCGGCGCTCGCCCAGGCGGTCCGCGACGCTGGTCGCAGCACCCCGGGGGCGCTGCTCTCCCGCTGCGTCGCCGGGATCGTCGGACGCTCCCTGGTGGTCACCCTCCCCGGGTCCCCGGGAGGGGTGCGAGACGGAGCACGCGTGCTCGCGGAGGTCGTCGAGCACCTCCTCGACCAGCTGGGCGACGGCGACCACCGCAGCGCACGGAGCACCCGATGAGGCGGGCAGCAGAGGTGGTCCCGGCGAGCGTGGTCGTGCTGGCTGCGGTCACCGACCAGCCGATCGACGTCGCGACCCACGAGCAGGCCGTCGCCGCACGCTGGGCTGGTGCGACAGCGATCTTCGCCGGAGTCGTCCGAGACCACGACGGAGGGCGTGCTGTCGACAGGTTGACCTACGAGGCGCACCCCGACGCAGATCAGGTCGTCGCCCGGATCGCCGGTCAGGTGGCGGACCTCTTCCCCGGAACCGTGATCGCGGTGTCCCACCGTGTCGGTGCCCTGGAGGTCACCGACGTCGCGCTCGTCGCGGCTGTCGCCTCCGCGCACCGCGGTCAGGCCTTCGCCGCCTGCGCCGAGCTCGTCGAGAGGGTCAAGGCGAGCCTGCCCGTGTGGAAGCACCAGCTCCTCGCCGACGGGTCCGACGAATGGGTGGGGGCGCTGTGACCGCCGCACCCCTCGTCGACAGCTTCGGGCGGCGGCACCGCGACCTGCGGATCTCGCTGACCGACCGGTGCTCACTGCGCTGCACGTACTGCATGCCCGCCGAGGGGATGCCCTGGCTGCCGTCGGGCACGCTGCTCACCCTCGCCGAGACCACCCGGATCGCGGCTGTCGCCGTCCAGCACGGGATCGAGGAGATCCGGCTCACCGGCGGTGAGCCGCTGCTGCGGCCAGACGTCGTCCAGGTGGTCGAGGCGCTCGCGGGTCTGCCGGGCAGCCCGGAGGTGTCGATGACCACCAACGGGCTGCGGCTCGGCGGGCTCGCGCAGGGGCTCAAGGACGCCGGGCTCGCCAGGCTCAACGTCTCGCTCGACACGCTCAGCCGCGAGCGCTACCAGCAGCTCACGCGCAGGGACCGGCTGGGGCAGGTCCTCGCCGGGCTGGTCGCCGCCGACGCTGCGGGCTTCGAGGGCACGAAGATCAACACCGTGCTGCTGCGAGGCGTCAACGAGGACGAGGCTCCGGCGCTGCTGAGGTTCGCCCTCGAGCGCGGGTACGAGCTGCGGTTCATCGAGCAGATGCCCCTCGACGCCGGTCACACCTGGACCATGGAGGGGATGGTGCGTGCCGACGAGGTCCAGGCGCTGCTGAGCGAGCACTTCGACCTCGTCCCGGTCCCGGGGCGTGGCTCGGCGCCCGCCGAGCGGTGGTCTGTCGACGGTACGCAGTCCGCCGTCGGGATCATCGCGTCGGTCACCCGGCCCTTCTGCGGGGCCTGCGACAGGATCCGCCTCACGGCCGACGGCCAGCTGCGCAGCTGCTTGTTCGCCCAGGAGGAGACCGACCTGCGGACCCTGCTCAGGTCCGGGGGCACCGACGAGCAGATCTCGGCGGCCCTCGGGCTCACCGTCGCGCAGAAGGCGGCCGGGCACGCTGTCGGGCAGGCGGGTTTCGAGCAGCCCGGACGGGGGATGTCGGCGATCGGGGGGTGAGGGACCGAGGCCTCGTGGTCTGGTCTGCGTGGCCGGGCTGTGTGGTCTGGACGGCGGGGTCGACCTGCCCGCCCGGACCCAGCCGCCCGGCTCATGAGCCCGGCGGCTGAGCCCGGGGTCGGTCAGCCTCCTGCGAAGGGCGGGAGCACGTCGATCCGCACCGCCCCGACGACACGCTCTCCGAGCGCCTCGCGGCTGAGCGAGACCCCGTCGAGCAGGTAGGAGCTGATGCCGACGACCCGGGCGAGCTCGGGGCCGTGCGTGGCGACGAGCGCGGCGAAGGCTGACTCGGGGGTGTCGGCCTCGACGGTCTCCTGGTCGAGGCCCCCGGCGGCGGCGCGGGCCGCGGCGAAGTAGCGCACGGTGACGGTGGCCATGTCAGGCCCCGTCCGTGTCCGTGCCGGGCCTCGTGCCAAGGGCGAGGTCACGGGCGATCGCTGACGCGGCCTGGACAGCCTCGGGGGTCCCTCCGGCGAGGCCTGCGCAGAGCCCGACGAGGTACGTGGTCAACGGTGCGGCAGGCCGGGCGACAGAGTGTGCGGCGTCGCGGGAGAGGTCGAGCAGGAGCTGGACGTCCGGGCGGAGCGCGACGTCGTGGGTGAGGCCGAGAGCCTGGCTGAGCTCGGCGCACCACGCGTCGAGGGTCGAGGGCTGGGTGGTCATGAGAGGTCCTTCCGGTCGTGAGGGGACGGCGGGTCGAGAGGGGCGAGCGGTGAGCCAGGAGCTGGACCAGTGGTCGGCGGGGTGGGTGCCGGCGTCCCGCCGCGCTCGTGGTCCGCTCCGGGCGCGCGGGCTGAGGCTGTGCTGCGGGTGCTCGGCCGTGCGTCGGGCACGGTGACGCCGAGCAGGGCGGCGTCCTGCCACGTGTCGACGTCCCTCGTCGCGCGGGCCGGCAGGGGGACAGCCTCGACCGAGAGCAGCGCGAGCAGCCTGCGCAGCGGCGCCCCGACGAGGTCCCCTGCGCCGGCGAGGGCACGTCGGAGCGGGTCGAGGGCGTAGACCGCGAGGAGCGGCTGCGCCCGGCCGTCGACGTCGTGGCCGACGAGGGCCTCGGCCTCTGGGCGGGCTGCCGCGGCTGCGAGCAGGGTGGGGACGGCGTCGGCTGCGTGCGGCAGGTCGCAGGCGAGTGCCAGCACCCACAGGCTCGTGGTGCCGTGCAGCGCCTCGACGCCTGCGGCGAGCCCGGCAAGAGGTCCGCCGAGGGGTGGGTCTTCGACCGTCCAGGTGACGAGCCGCCCGCTGGGCACGGGACGTCGAGGTCCGACGACGACCACCTCGTGGCCTGCGACGGCGTCGAGCACCCTGCTGAGCAGCGGTGTGCCGTCGAGGACGAGCGATGCCTTGTCGACCCCATCCAGCCGCCGTGACGTGCCGCCTGCCAGGACCACCACCGCGCACCGCGCCGCGCCCACGCTCCGTCCCTCGAGCCCGCTCTGCCCTTCGAGCCCGCTCTGCCCTTGCAGGTCGCTCTGCCCCTCGAGCCCGATCCGTCCCTCGAGCTCCCTGCTCGCCTCGACCCCGCTCATGCTGGGTACACCTCGAGGGCTGACGGGTCGATCTGCCCCCACACCGTGGTGCCCGGCCGGGCGCCGAGCCGGATCGCCGTGGCCGCCGCGACGTCGACGCGGAGGGGGAGCGGCGCTGCGCAGGTGATGCGCACAGCCGCGCCGAGCTGTTCGACCGTCGCGACAGTCGTCTCCCAGATGTTCTTCGCCCCGTCGGCAGGCCGTGAGGCGTGCAGCGTCGTCGCCCGGGGTGCGACGGCGACCCAGACCGGGCCGTCGGCGGGTGTCGAGGACGACAGCCGGACGGTCCACGGCCCCGCCGGCGCACGTGTCGTACCCACGGCCCGGTCGCCACGGGTGGAGGCGGGCACTGGGAGGGTGCCGTCCACGAGGACCTCTGTGCCGTGGGAGTGCCCCGCGAAGAGGTCCAGGCCGACGAAGGACGCCGCAAAACGGCTCGTCGGGCGGCGGGCGACCTCGTCCACGGTCCCGTGCTGGACGAGCACGCCGTCGTCGAGCACGGCGACGTGCGTGGCCAGGGCCATGACGTCGAGCACCGAGTGGGTCGCCAGCACGAGCGGGACCGGGAGCTGGTCGAGCCAGCCGTGCACGGCTGAGCGGGCGTCAGCGGCGACCTCGGTGTCGAGCGACGAGAAGGGTTCGTCGAGGAGCACGCCGACTGCTGGGGTGAGCACAGTCCGCAGGACCGCGAGGACCGCCGACTGTCCGCTCGAGAGCTCCCCGGCCCGGCGTCCGACGAGGTGCCCGAGCCCGAGCGCGTCGAGCGCGGCGAGAGCCCTGAGCCGCGTCGTGGCGGCCTGGGAGCGGCCGCTGCGTGCCGCCCCGAAGACCAGGTTGTCCAGGGCCGTCATGGTCGGGAACAGCCGCGGTTCGGCGAAGGTCATCGGCAGCCGCCTGTCGCCGGCCCGCACGTGGACCCTGTCGCCGACCAGCACAGTCCGGCCCGACGTGACGCTGCTGCCGGGTGCGGCTCTGTCCAGACCCGCCAGGAGCCGCAGGACCGACGTCTTGCCCGCCCCGTTCGGCCCGACGAGCGCCAGGCGTTCCCCGGGGCCGACCTCGACGTCGACGTCGAGCCTGAGGCTGCGGGGCACGGATCCTGTCAGCCGGGCCCGCAGCGGTGCGCCTGCCGAGGCTTCACCGTGCACCGAGCCACCTCCCGCGCAGGAGCACGAGGACCACGACGGCGAGCCCGATCATCAACGACGAGGCGACCATCGCCGCGTCGAGGTCGTGGCCGAGCAGCTCGTCGATCGCGACAGGGAGCGTCTGGGTGACCGACCGGATCGACCCGGCGAAGGTGATCGTCGCGCCGAACTCGCCGACGGCGCGTGCCCAGCACAGGGCGATCCCGCCGAGGAGCGCGGGCCGCAGCCCCGGCAGGGTGACGCGGCGGAAGACCGTCCACGGGTCGGCGCCGAGGGTGAGGGCAGCCTCTTCGAGGAGGATGCCGCGGGCCCTGAACGCACCCTCGAGGGAGACGACGAGGAAGGGCATGGCGACGAAGACCTGCGCGATCACCACAGCCGCCGTCGTGAAGGGGACCGTCGCCCCGGCGAGGTTCCAGACGAGCGACCCGACAGGGGCTCCCCGCCCGTAGGTGAAGAGCAGCGCCGCTCCGCCGACCACCGGAGGCAGCACGAGCGGGATCGTCACCAGCAGCCGGACCAGGCCTTGCCCCCTGGAGGTGCCCGTGCCCAACCACCAGGCGAGCGGGACCCCCAGCAGCGCAGACACGGCTGTCGCCGTGGTCGCAGTCCAGAGGGACAGCGCGAGGGCGTCGCGCACCGTGGACGAGGACAGCAGCGTGATCGCGTCGGGCCACGGCGTGCGGGCGAGCAGCACGACGAGCGGCAGCACGAGGACGACGACGGCAGTCCCCGCCGGCAGCCAGAGCCAGGCGGGCACAGGGTGGACGGCGCCGGCCGTGCGGGGAGGTCGTGAGGCCGCGGTCGTCACGGTGCGTGGAGACCGTGCTCTGCGAGGGTGGCGGCCCCTGCCTCGGACAGGACGCCCTCGACGAAGGCGTCAGCGACGGCTGTCCCGGTGAGCGAGACGATCGGGTAGGCGGTCGTCTGGGCGACGGCAGGAGCCAGCTCGACGTGGTCGGCACCTGTCGACGCGACGACGTCGGAGCGGTAGACGAGCGCGGCGTCGACTTGCCCGGCGACCAGGGGCGCGAACGCCGCCTTGACGTCGGGGGCCTCGCTCGCCCCGACGAGGGTGATCCCTGCGGCTGCGAGCGCAGAGTCGGCGAGGGTGCCGCAGGGCACGGCTGGGGCGCAGCGGGACACGACCAGGCCGTCGGCAGCGAGGTCGGTCAGGTCCGTGATGCCGAGCGGGTTCCCCGGGGCCACCGCGATCACGAGGTCGTTGCGGGCGAAGACGACTGGGGACGGAGCGGCTCCGGAACCCTCGAGCGTCAGTCCGTCGAGGGCTGTGGCCATGGTGGTCGGGTCGGCTGTCGCCAGCACGTCCGCGGGTGCCCCCGCACGCACCTGGAGTGCGAGGGTGGACGAGCTCCCGAACGACAGCACGACCTCGGTGCCCGGGGTGGCGGCCTCGAGGTCTGCGGCGATCGCCTCGAAGGAGTCGGTGAGCGAGGCCGCAGCCAGGACTGTGACGGTCTGCGACCCCTGTGCCCCCTGCAACCCCTGGTCGGCGCTCGACCCGGCAGATCCCGGGGTGCAGCCGACGAGGGACGTGCCGCAGAGCGCGAGGGCGACCACCGAGACGAGGGCAGGGAGGGACCCTGCCCGTCGGCGGGGTGCGCGTCCCTCTCCGCCCGTGTGTCTCGAAGAGGCCATTTGTCCAGTCTCGCCGCCGGTTCCGTGCAGTGACTGGGGCGAAGGTCCTGGCCAGGGCCTGTCAGTAGGTGGGCTGGTCGGGGGCGACGTCCGAGACCCAGCGCAGCACGCCGCCCGCCAGCTCTGCCACGTCGGGGTGCCCGGCGGCGCGCAGCGCGTCGGCCGCACGTGCCGACCGTGCGCCGGACCTGCAGACGACGACGACGGGCCGGTCCTGGGCCACCACGCCAGGGTCGTCGAGGAGGTCGGGCAGGGGGAGGAGCGTCGAACCGGGGATCGAGACGATTGCGGCCTCGTCCTGGCTGCGCACGTCGAGCAGCACGGTGCCCGGCCGGCTCGACAGGTACAGGGCGAGGTCGACCGGACGGACGTGACCCGCGGTCGGCGCCGGAGCGTCGACCGAGCACGCCTCGACCCAGGCGTCGGCCACGTCGGCCCGCGACAGGATCGTCGCGCGAGGCCCGCACAGGGCGCAGCCCGGGTTCTTGGCGACGGTGACGTAGCGCCACTCGCCGTCGAGGGCGTCGAAGGTGGCCAGCCGACCCACGAGGGGACGGCCTACCCCCAGCAGCAGCTTGAGGGCCTCGGTGGCCTGGGCGGCGCCGACCACACCCGCCATCGCCCCGAGCACACCGCCCTCGGCGCAGGACGGCACGGACCCCGGGGCCGGGGGCACGGGGTGCACGCAGCGGTAGCAGGGCCCTGTCGTCGCGTCGAAGACCGACAGCGCGGCGTCGAACCTGAACAGCGCCGCCCAGACGTACGGCAGCCCGCGCAGGGCGCACGCGTCACCGAGGAGGTAGCGGGTCGCGAAGTTGTCGGTGCCGTCGACCACCACGTCGTAGCCCTCGAGCAGGTCCCAGACGGTCTCGGCGGTCAGCCGGACGCTGTGCAGGACCGTGCGGACGCCCGGGTTGATCGCGGCGAGACGCTCGGCGGCAGACTCGGTCTTGAGGCGTCCGACGTCGACCGTCCTGTGGAGGACCTGACGCTGCAGGTTGGTCAGGTCGACCGTGTCGTCGTCGACGATGCCGATGGTCCCGACGCCGGCCGCCGCAAGGTAGGTGAGGACGGGTGAGCCGAGCCCGCCCGCACCGATCACCAGCACCCTGGACCGCAGCAGCCTGCGCTGCCCTGCGAGGCCGACCTCCGGGAGCAAGAGGTGCCGCGCGTACCGGCTGCGCTGCTCTGTCGTGAGATCGGTCTCCGTCGGTGTCGTCACGCGCATCTCCTCGTCGGTGGGGCCGTGCCGCTGAGAATCACCGTAGCCCGCCCGCAGGGCCGAAGACCGAGCCCTCGGTCCCACCTAGGGGTGTGCCGCTGCGTCGTCCACAGGCTCCCGACGCCTGCCGTCCAGGAGCCCTCGACCACGTAGGCTGAGCCCCGATTCCCCACCCCTTGCCGAGCCACGAGAGTGAGCGATGAACCACGACGACGTCGAGTCCCTGCGCCGCGACAACGCCGCCTGGCGGCTGCTCCGCGCCGACTCTGCGCCCCTCGTGCTGAGCTTCCTCGGGCGGGTGTTCATCGAGCAGAACGTCCGGGCCATCGGGGAGACCGAGCTGGTCTCGCTGCTCGACGATGCCCTCTACGACCTCAACGCCGGCCACGAACCGGCCCCCTACCCCCGCAGCCCCAAGGCGTACCTCGACACCTGGGCTGCGCCCGACGCCGGGTGGCTGCGCAAGTACTACAGGCCAGGCTCGGACGAGCCGCAGTACGACGCGACGCCCTCGGTCGAGAAGGCCGTCGGCTGGGTCGCGACCCTGCGCGGGCGGTCCTTCGTCGGGACCGAGTCCCGCCTCAACACCGTGTTCGAGCTGCTCCGTCAGCTGGCCGTCGGCACCGAGACGGACCCCGACGTCCGCCTCGGTCAGCTCGAGGCGCGGCGCGCGCAGATCGACGCTGAGATCGAGCAGGTCCGCGCTGGTGTGGTGCCTGTGCTCGACGCGGGGTCGCAGCGCGACCGCTACCAGCAGTTCGCCGCGATGGCCGCTGAGCTGCTCTCCGACTTCCGCGAGGTCGAGGACAACTTCCGCACCCTCGACCGTGAGATGCGTGAGCGCATCACCGGGTGGGACGGCGCCAAGGGCGAGCTGCTCGAGCAGGTCGTCGGCAGCCGCGACGCGATCGCCGAGTCTGACCAGGGCCGCTCCTTCCACGCCTTCTACGACTTCTTGCTCTCCCGCGAGCGGCAGGAAGAGTTCACCGAGCTCATCACCAAGGTGCAGACCCTCGACGCCGTGAGCGCCATGAGCGGTGGGGACAAGCGGCTGCGGCGCATCCACTACGACTGGCTCGACGCCGGTGAGCGCACCCAGGCGACGGTCCGGGTGCTGTCCGAGCAGCTGCGCAGGTTCCTCGACGACCAGGTGTGGCTCGAGAACCGCCGCGTCATGGACCTGCTGCGCAGCATCGAGGGGCACGCGCTCGCGCTCCGCGACCGCTCGCCGGACCTGGTGACCGAGATCGACGGGGTCAGCCTCGACATCGTGCTGCCGATGGAGCGCCCGCTTTTCAGGCCGCAGGCTGTCGCCAAGATCGACTCCGAGCACGTGGCACCCGGTGAGGTCGACTTCGACACGAGCCGACTGTTCGACCAGGTGCACGTCGACCCGGCCCGCCTCGTGGCGGGCGTCCGCGACGCGCTGCGGCACGAGACACAGGTGTCCTTGCCCGACGTGGTCGCCGCGCAGCCCCTCGACCAGGGCCTCGCCGAGCTCGTCACGTACCTGTCGCTCGACGACCCGCGCTTCACCATCGTCGTGGACGCCGAGCACACCGACGAGGTCCGCTGGATGCTCGGCGACGTCGAGCGCGTCGCGACCGTGCCGCGCGTGACCTTCGTCCGCAGGGCGGGGACGACCCCGGTGGTCGGGACAGGACCGGGCCCGAGCACAGCGCCCGGCAGGCGGGAGCCCGGGGGCGCGGCACCGGTACCGCCATCCGCACCTGCCTCCGCGCAGACCGACGTACCAGCCCCGGGCGACGGACCTGCAGGGGCCGCCCCAGAAGCATCAGACGCACAGCACGCACAGCACGAGGAGACCTCATGAGCCAGCCCACGGCCCGCGCCGAGTCGGAGCTGTCGCACGTCGTCACGGCCCTGATGAAGGGCGTCGTGTACCGCGACACCCACGCCCAGCTCTTCGCCGACCTCGTCACCCTCCAGCCGCAGGTGCGCGACTACGTCGCCGTCATCGGGCTGAGCGTCGTGGTCGACGACACCGAGGGCTACGCCTACCTGCGGTCGATGGCCGACGACGACGAAGAGCGCGAGGGCACCCTGCGCCTCGTCGCGCGGCGCGCCCTGCCCTTCGAGGTCAGCCTGCTGCTCGCGCTGCTGCGCAAGCGCCTCGCGCTCTTCGACTCCGAGGGCGGGCAGACACGCCTGATCCTCGGGCGGGACGAGATCGTCGAGATGGTCCGGGTGTTCCTGCCGTCCTCGAGCAACGAGGTCCGCCTCGTGACGCGGGTCGAGGGCATGGTCCACAGGGCCGTCGAGCTCGGGTTCTTGAGAGCCCTCGGTGAGGGGCAGTACGAGGTGCGGCGTGTGCTCAAGGCCTTCGTCGACGCGCAGTGGCTGGCCGACCTCGACGCGCGCCTCGCGGAGTACTCGGGGTACGCGGCAGCAGGGCAGAACGTGCAGACCGACGGGACGGTGGAGTGATGGAAGGCCTGTTCAGCGCAGTCGAGCTGCACGACGCGGAGGCTGACGTCGACCAGCGGGCCGGGTTCAGGCTCGAGCGCCTCGAGGTGCTCAACTGGGGCACCTTCGACAGGACCACGTGGTCTTTCGACCTGGAGGGGCGCAACGCGCTGCTCACGGGTGACATCGGCTCGGGCAAGTCGACCATCGTCGACGCGATCACCACGCTCCTGCTGCCTGCCAACCGGATCAGCTACAACAAGGCGGCCGGCGCGGAGGCCAAGGAGCGCACGCTGCGCTCCTACGTGTCCGGCTACTACAAGTCCGAGCGCAACGAGGCGACTGGGACCTCGCGCCCCGTCGGGCTGCGCGAGGGCTCCACGTACTCGGTGATCCTCGGTGAGTTCGTCAACCGTGGATTCGAGTCAACAGGCGTGCTCGCGCAGGTGTTCTGGCTCAAGGAGGGCGACCAGGGGCAGCCGAGCCGCTTCTACGTGACGGCGACGTCGAGCATGACGATCGCCGAGCACTTCGCCAACTTCGACGGGGACATCACGCGGCTGCGCAAGCGTCTGCGCGAGGCCGGTGCGCAGGTCCGCGACACCTTCCCCGAGTACGGCAAGGACTTCCGCAGGCTGCTCGGCATCGAGTCCGACCAGGCCATGGACCTGTTCCACCAGACCGTGTCGATGAAGTCTGTCGGCGACCTCAACGAGTTCGTCCGCCAGCACATGCTCGAGCCCTTCGACTCCGGGCAGTGGACCGACAGGCTCGTCGCGCACTTCGACGACCTCACTCGTGCGCACGACGCCGTCACCCGGGCCCGCGCGCAGATCATGCAGCTGACCCCGCTCGTGGCCGACTGCGACAGGTTCGCCGGGCTCGTGGACCAGGCAGCTGCCGCGACAGCGCAGCGTGACGCGCTGCGGGTGTTCACCGCCCAGCGCAAGGACGCCGTCCTCACGCAGCAGATCGACGCCTACGACGCGGCGATCCGGACTCGCGACGAGCGCCTCGTCGCCCTCGACAACGAGATCAAGGCCGTCGAGGCCGAGCGCCGTCGCCTCGAGCTCGAGAGGGCCGGGCATGGTGGCGACCGCCTCGCCCAGATCGAGGCCGAGGCTGCGCGCCTGGAGTCTGTGCGCGCCGACCGGGAGAAGCGCGCCGCGGAGTACCGCAGCAACCTCGAGGCTGCCGGGCTCGAGGGCGTCGCGGACGGGCCTGAGTTCGCGGCCCGCCGCGAGCAGGTCCTCGCCCAGGTCGCGACCGAGAAGTCTGAGCTGCAGCAGGTCGAGACCGCGATCGGCGAGCTCGACTACGCGCTGCGCGAGCAGAAGGTGGTCTCCCGCGAGATCACCGAGGAGATCCGCAGCCTCCAGGGCCGCAGCTCGAGCCTGCCCGCCCGCAGCCTGCAGGTCCGCGCGCAGATCAGCGACGAGCTGGGCATCGCCGAGGACGAGCTGGCCTTCGCCGGTGAGCTCATCGCGGTCCGCGACGACCACCGCGACTGGGAGGGTGCCGCCGAGCGTGTGCTCCGCAGCTTTGCGCTGTCCCTGCTCGTACCCGCAGCGCACTACGACGCCGTGTCCGGGTGGATCAACAGCAACCACCTCGGGCAGCGGCTCGAGTACTACCGTGTGCCGGCCGAGGTCCGTCCACGCGTCGAGGCTGATGGTGGCGCCGACTGGCCGCACCTGTCCGAGATGCTCGAGATCCAGGAGTCGACGGTCTCGCGCTGGCTCGAGCAGGAGCTCGCGCGCCGCGCCGACTACGCCTGCGTCGACTCTCTCGACGAGTTCCGCCGCGCGCACCGCGCCGTGACGCGCGAGGGGCAGATCAAGCACTCGGCCAGCCACCACGTGAAGAACGACCGCAGCCGCGTCGACGACCGCTCCACCTACGTGCTCGGCTGGAGCAACCAGACGAAGGTCGACACGCTCCTCGCGCAGGCGACGACGGTCTCCGAGACCGTCACCGACCTCACCGACCAGCGCGCGGTGCTCATCGCGACCAAGGACGCCGTGGTCGACCGCGCCCACGCCCTCAACCGCCTGGAGATGTTCCGCGACTTCACCGAGCTCGACTGGGAGCAGGTCGTCCACCAGGTCGGCGAGCTCACAGCCGAGAAGCGCCGCATCGAGGCCAACTCCGTCGAGCTCGCCGAGCTCGCGGCGACCCTCCAGGAGCAGACCCACCGCAGCGCCGAGCTGGCGCAGGAGCGCGACAGGCTCATCAGCCGCAACGGTGGGGAGCGGCACGCCGTCGAGTCCTTCCGGACGCAGCGCGAGGCCGCGCGGAAGATCGGCGGGGTCGCTGCCGCGAGCGCGACCGAGGGCGCGTCGGCGCCGACGGGTGCCGCGGCTGCGGCGGGCACGGCGACCGGAAGCACGGTCTCGGGTGTCGCCCAGGAGGCGCTCGACGCCGTCGCCGCCCTGTGGGATGCGCTGCCCGAGCAGGGTGGCAGCCGTGCTGGCGCCGCCAGTGCTGGCGGACCGGGTTCTGGTGACGCAGCTGCGACGATGTCGGAGATCGACGCTGCCGAGGCCGCTCTGCGCACCCAGCTCACGGGGGTCGTCGAGGCGCGTCAGCGCGAGCAGGGTCAGCTGGCCACGAGCATCGCGAAGCAGATGACGGCCTTCAGCCAGCAGTTCCCCGTCGAGACCTCCGAGATGGACAACGACGTGCGGGCTGCGGGGGAATACCGCGAGCTGCTCGAGCGGCTGGAGCGCGACGACCTGCCGCGCTTCGAGGAGAACTTCAAGGAGTACCTCAACACCAACACGATCCGCGACGTCGCCCAGTTCGCGGCCGAGCTGCAGAAGCAGTCTGACCTCATGAGCGACCGCGTCGACGTCATCAACGACTCCTTGCGCGCGATCGACTACAACCCCGGCACGTACATCCGGCTCGAGATGACGAACACCCCCAACACGGAGGTGCGCGACTTCCGTACCCAGCTGCGGGCCTGCACCGACGGGATCCTCGGCGAGGACCTCGACCAGTACTCCGAGCAGCGGTTCTTGAGGGTCAAGGAGATCATCGAGCGCTTCCGTGGGCGCGAGGGCCAGACCGAGGCCGACCAGGCGTGGACGCGCCGGGTCACCGACGTCCGCAACTGGTTCGTGCTGTCTGCCTCGGAGCGCTCCAAGGCCGACGACGTCGAGCTCGAGCACTACTCCGACTCGGGTGGAAAGTCGGGTGGGCAGAAGGAGAAGCTCGCGTACACGATCCTCGCGGCGTCGCTCGCGTACCAGTTCCGCCTCGACTGGGGCGCTGTGCGGTCCAAGGCCTTCAGGTTCGTGGTCATCGACGAGGCCTTCGGGCGCGGGTCCGACGAGTCGACGCGCTTCGCGCTCCAGCTGTTCCGCAACCTCGGGCTGCAGCTGCTGATCGTCACGCCGCTGCAGAAGATCCACGTCATCGAGCCGTTCATCTCCGCTGTGGGATACGTCGACAACCCGACGGGCCGCGGGTCCAGGCTCCAGACGTTGACCATCAACCAGTACCGCAGCAAGCGGAACGAGCACCTGCTAGGAGCGCTCGGCGCGGAGGTCTGACGGGGGCGCGAGCCTGCGCGTGCGGCCTTGAGGGCTTTGGCTCACGGTCGAGCGGTGCTCGGGCACTGCGCTCCGCTCAGAGAGGCTCAGGCGTGCTGGTGCTGGTGCCGGTAGCGGCTTGGGCTCGTGCCCATCTGCTGGGAGAAGGCCGTGCTCAGCGCGAAGGCGCTGCCGTAGCCGACGTCTGCGGCGATCGAGGCGAGGGTGCGGTCCGTCGACGTCAGCAGGTCGGCCGCGAGGGTCAGGCGCCAGCGCGTGAGGTAGGCCATCGGCGGTGAGCCGACCTGCATGCGGAAGCGTGCCGCGAAGGTCGCGCGCGAGACGTCGACCTCCCGGGCCAGCGTCAGGACCGTCCAGGGCTCGGCCGGGCGGTCGTGGATCGCTCGCAGTGCCCCGTGGACCACGGGGTCGTGCGCTGTCGAGAGCCACCCGGGCGCATCGTCAGGGTGGGCGGCGAGCCAGGCGCGGACCGTGGCCACGAGCACCACGTCGACGAGCCTGTCGACGACGGTGCTCTGCCCGACCTGGTCTGCGGTGAGCTCGTGGACGAGCAGGTCGACGAGCGCCGTCTCAGGTCCGGAGCCGGCGGGGACGTGCGCCACCCGGGGGAGGGCCTCGGTCGCGAGCCGGCCGACCTCGCTCGCGCCCGGGTAGGTCGCCACGAGCAGGGAGTCGGTGCCGTCGGCGGTATTGCCCCACGTGTGCGTGCCGTGGGCCATCGCGAGGTGCAGGTCGGTGCCGTCGGGGGTCGTGCAGGACTGGTCTGGGCCGATCACCGCACTGGTCAGGGAGGGGTGGGCCGGGGCGGAAGGCAGTGCGTCGGCCTCCAGGTGCTCCACGACGTAGGGCTGCGGCCCCCTCACGACCGCCACGTCGCCGGGCCGTATCTCGGTCTTGCGGCCGTCGGCCACCAGCCTCCCGCTCCCACGCAGGACCACGACGAGCGTCAGGGCTGCCTCGTCCCGGACGTCGATCGACCACGGCGGGTCCATGACGAGACGGAGCGTGAAGGCTCCGCGTGCGCGGGGGTGGTCGAGCAGACCGGACAACGGGTCCATCCCTCGACCCTAGACGCTCGCGTATGTCCTGACGCGGATGAACTATTCACAGTCTCGTCCACAGGCTGTGGACTGGGCGCATGCTCTCCTCATCGACACACCTCGTCGCAGCCGGTGCGGCCGCCGTCACCGGCGGGGTCTACCTGGCCTTCTCGGCGATGGTCATGCCCGCGCTGCGCTCGCGGCCCGCCGCCGACGCGATCGCCACCATGCAGCACGTCAACGTCCAGGCGGTCCGGGCGCCGTTCATGCTCGTCTTCTTCGGCGGTGCGGCAGCAGCGGTCGCCGTCGTGGTGGTCGAGGTGGTCCGGGCGCGCACCGACGGCGGGCTCGGCGTCGGCACCATGACGGGCCTGGTCGGGGCTGCGCTCGCCCTCGCCAGCCTCGTCGTCACCGTCGTCTACAACGTGCCGCGCAACGACCTGGTCGCTGCGCTCGACCCCATCTCCGTGACGGACCAGGCCCGGTGGCTGTCGCTCGCCCGCGAGTGGACGACGGCCAACAGCCTGCGCGGTGGGCTCTCCGTGCTCGGGGCGGCGCTGCTCGGTGCTCGGGTCCTCCTGCCCTGACCACGTGCTCGACTATCCTCGGGGTCATGCCTGTGCCGCCGGAACCGACGCCCGACCAGACGACGTCGAGCCCGACCGGGGGAGCGGGTGCACGGGCGACCACGTCAGCACCGAGCACCCGGCACGACCCGGTCCCGCCGCAGCAGCGCGGGCTGCTCACCGAGCAGATCGCCCGCAGGCTCGAGCACGACATCCGCTCCGGTGACATAGCGATCGGCGCCAAGCTGCCCTCCGAGCGTGAGCTCGCTGTCCAGTTCGGTGCCAGCCGCAACGTCGTCCGGGAGGTGCTGCGCCGGCTCGAGGCGCAGAGCCTCATCGAGGTGGCGCCCGGGCGCGGGTCCTTCGTCAGCGAGCACTCCTCCGCGCAGGCCCGCGGCTACGACGCGCTCTACCGCGCAGAGCGGCCGACAGCCCGGCACCTCATCGAGGCGCGCATCCCGCTCGAGGTCGAGATCATCGGGCTCGCGACCGAGCGCGCGACCGAGGCCGACCTCGCCGCGATGACCGTCGCCAACGACCTGCTGCTCACGGCGCAGGACGTGGTCACCCAGGCGCGCGCCGACCTCGACTTCCACGACGCGATCGCGGCGGCCTCGGGCAACCCTGTGCTGCGCATCATGCTGTCGTCCATCAGCGGCATGATGTTCGAGATGATGCTGCGGTCCAACTCTGACCCGTCGATCGGCGAGCCTGGCGTGCCGCACCACCCGGAGATCCTCGAGGCGGTCAAGGCCCGCGACGTCGACCTCGCCCGTCACCGCATGCGCGAGCACCTGTCCCTCGGCCTGCGCACCTACGGCGCCGACCTCGACGTGTCCCTCGACGTCATGGCCACCCGGCACATCGAGACGCTGCTCCGGAGCCAGCAGGGCGGGTGAGAGACCCACGAGAGCCCCCGACCGCGTGCTGCGGTCGGGGGCTCTCAGGTGGTGGTGCCGGCTCAGCGAGCCGGGGTGGCGAACCGTCGGCGACCGGCGAGCAGCAGTGCGCCCGAGCCGAGCAGCACGCTGACGAGCAGCGCGGTCGAACCGAGGTCGGCTCCGGTCGAGGCGAGCGGAGCAGCGACGGCCGGAGCCTGTGCGGGCTTCGCGGCCGGTTCGGCTGCGGCGGGTGCTGCCACGACCGGCACGGTGACGATCGGAGCCGTCACGACGGGTGCCGCGGCGGTCACGGTCACCGGGATCTCCGCGGTGCGCAGCGAGGTGGCGCCTGTCGCGCGGACGTGGTGCTCGCCCGCCGGTGCACCCGCCGGGATCGCGACGACGAGGGTCGCGACACCGTTCGCGTCGGCGACAGCGGTCCCGAGGAAGATCGGGTCGGAGTGCAGGTAGAAGCTGACCGTCTCTCCGGGGAGGAAGTCGCGGGCGACCAGCGTGATCGTCCCGCCCGCAGGCAGGGTCGAGGTCGACCCGGACAGGTCGGGTGCGGGTGTGGTCGGCGGGGTGACCACCGGCGCGGTGACCGTGGTCGGCGCGTAGCCAGCACCCACGTCGAAGTACTTGTCGCCGGCGTAGGAGGCCTCGACCTCGTAGGTGCCCGGTGCCACGCCGTCGAAGACGACGCTCGCGGTCCCGTCGACGAGGGTCACCTTCTGACGCGGTCCGCCCTTGCCGAGCGTGATGGCGACGGTGCCCGACGGTGTCGCGACACTCGCGACGCCCACGGAGGTCTCGTGCATGCCGGGCTCGACCTTGACCGTGACCGGGACCTGCGTGCCGGTGATCGCGAGGGGGACGCTGACCGTGACGGCGGACGCGTTCTTGACCGGTGAGGTGGGGATCGGCGGGTCGACGATCATGTCGCGGTACCCGCTGCCACCGTCGCCGTAGTTCTCGTCGCCCGAGTAGATCGCGATGACGTCCTCGTAGACGCCGGGGGCGAGGTCGGGGAGCTGGAGGACGGCTGTGCTGTTGACGAGCTGGACCTTGCCCAAGATCGCACCCTCGCTGTACCTGAAGGTGATCGTCCCGGTCGGGGCCGGGAAGTCGGGTGCCTGCACGACGGCTGCGTGCAGCGTGGTCTGCGGTGCGCGGACGCGGTCGGGGATCGCGGCGGTGACGATCGACGTCGTCTTGACCCAGACGTTCTTGGTCTCGGTCGAGGACTTGTAGAGCTCGGTGCCGGAGTACGTGGCGGTCACGGCCCAGCTGCCGGGGCCCGGGTTGGGGATGTAAGTCACAGCGTAGCCATTGCTCTGGAGCGGGACCGGGGAGCCGACGGCCTGCCCGCGCAGTGAGAACTGGACAGACCCGCCCTGCGCGATGCCCGCTGTGCCGACGACCTTGGCCTCGACGCTGATCGGGTTGCGAGGTTCGACGGCGGCCGGGAAGAAGCGGATCGCGGTCGTGGTGTCCTCGACGACGGGCGCCGGCTCGACGTCGACGTACGTCGGGAACTGGATCGAGCCGCCCTCAGCGAGCTCGCAGGTGACCATGAGCTCCTGGTCTCCGACCGCGTCGAAGACCACCGTCGCGGAGTAGTTCTTGGTGCCGTCGTTGCTCCGGGCGAAGACCGCCTCGCCGTGACGTCCACCGGTGATCTCCCAGATCGCGCCGACCGAAGGGAGCATCTCGTCGTCCGGGCACGTGATGAGGATGGGGAGGTCCTTGCCGACGACGACAGGGCCGTCGTAGGCGACCTGTCCGCCCCACGGCTCGGCCGCAGCCGGCAGCGCCGTCGCTGCGAGCGTGCCGAGTGCGAGCGGCGCGGTGAGGAGCGCGGCGACGAGGCCGCGGAGTCGGGTGGCACGGGGCCGGGACGTGTGGGGAGCCGGGGTGCGACGTGTGCGCATGGCTGTCCTCCTGGGACAAGGGCCGAAACGGCGGAGATGTCCGCTGCTGACGGTCTATCGGCAGGATCGCTGCGCCTGTGAGAGGTGCCGGCGGTGGAAGTTCTCGTCGGGAGGCCTGGCTCGTCGCCTCAGCACCGGACGCGCCGCCCGTGCGACCGGGGGGGCAGGGTGCTGTTCGGCAGGCCAGGCACCAGAGCCCCCGACCGTCGGACGGTCGAGGGCTCTGGAGATCGTGCGGGAGGCTCAGCGAGCCGAGGTGGCGAACCGACGGCGGCCGGCGAGCAGGAGCGCGCCCGAGCCGAGGAGGACGCTGACGAGCAGCGCTGTCGCGCCGAGGTCGGCGCCGGTCGCGGCGAGCGGGGCTGCGGCGGGAGCGACAGGTGCGGCAGTCGCCGGAGCAGCGGCCACGGGGGTCGTGGGTACGGCGACGGGGACAGTGACGATCGGACCGGCTTCCACGGGGGTCTCGACGGCGGGGGTGCCTTCGGTGACGGTCACGGGGATCTCGGCCCAGCGGCCGGAGGTGCCGCCGGTGGCCTGGACGTGGTGCTGGCCAGTCGGTACGCCTGCGGGGAGTGCGACGACGAGGGTCGCGACGCCGTTGTCGTCGGCGACTGCGGTGCCGAGGAAGACGGGGTCGGAGTGCAGGTAGAAGGCGACGGTCTCGCCAGGCTGGAAGCCGCGGGCCTCGAGCGTGATCTTCTTGCCGGTCTGGAGAGTGGTGGTGGAGCCGGTGAGGTCGGCGTCCGGGGTGGTCGAGCCCTTGGCGGGCTCGCCGAGGACCGTCACGCGGACGGCCTGCTCGGTCGCGAGGACACCCTGCGACGCGGCCGTCCGCACGACGAGGTCGTACGTGCCAGGGGCGAGGACGGGCAGGGTGACGGCGAGGTCACCGGACACGGGGACCTCGGGCGAGACGAGCGTCGTGGGGCCCGCGGTCACGGTGAGGACGCCCGCGGGGCGGACCTTCCCGGGGAAGCCCACGGTGAACGTGGCCGGTGTTGCGACCGAGGTCGTGACGGTCGCGGGGACGGTGACCTCGGGAGTGACCGGGGCGGGCGGCGTGACGACCAGCTCGGTGCTGCTCGTGGAGGCGTCGAAGATGTCGTCGCCGTTGTAGTACGCGTAGACCGTGTAGCTCCCCGGCGCGGGGGCGACCACCGAGAAGGTCGCGATCCCGTCGACGAGGGTGGCCTTGCGCTTCACAGCACCGTCGGCGAGCTCGATGATGGCGGTCCCGGTCGGGAAGGCCGGCTCGGCGACCTGCGTCGACGTCCTCTGCACACCGTGGCTGACGGCGACCTTGATCTCGACGGTGGACCCGGTGACAGCCGTGGCGGGGGCGCCGACCTTCACCTCGGAGGGCATGCGGTGCTGCACGGGAGGCAGGGGGGCGAGGACGACCATGTCGCGGTAGACGCTGCCGGCGTTGCCGTAGTTCTCGTCGCCCGAGTAGACGGCGATGACGTCGGGGTAGAGGCCCGGCGCGAGGTCAGGGAGGGGCAGGACGGCCGTCCCGTCGACGAGCGGGACCTTGCCGAGCCGTGCGCCCTCGCTGTAGCGGAACTCGACGGTCCCGGTTGGTGCCGGAGCGCCCGCCGCCTGCGCCACAGACGCGCGCAGCGTGGTGCTCGGGGCGCGGACCTGGTCAGGGATGACGGCGGCGACGGACGTCTTCGCCTTGACCCGGACCTCGGTCTGGCCGTTGGAAGCCTCGAAGCTCTCGGTGCCCGAGTACGAGGCGCCGACGGTGTACGTGCCGTACCCCGGGTTGGGGATCGACGTCGACGCGTAGCCGTGGGAGCTGACCTCGACGGGACCCCCGACGGCGTTGCCGTCGAGCGAGAACTGGACCGTGCCGCCTGACGCGGTCCCCTGGTCGGCGAGGACCGTGGTCTCCACCTGGATGGGGTTGCCGGGTTCGACGACGGTCGGGAACGCCTTGACGGTCGTGGTGGTCGGGGCCACGACGGGTGCTGCCGGGTCGGCGTCCAGGTAGACGAAGATGCTGCGGCTCACGCCGTCGGCGTAGTAGCAGATCGCGGCGATCTGGTTGCGGCCGGCGCTGTTGAACCTGACGTCGGCGGAGTAGGTGACCTGGTGGTCCTCGACGAGGGTCTGGGTCGCCGGTCCCCATCCGGCGCTCGAGGTCTGCCACGCAGCGCTCTCGAGCGGGAACGAGGTGTCGGTCGGGCACGTGATGGTCGCCGGGTTGGACTTCCCGAGGGTCAGCGGGGGGTTCGTGAAGGTGATCGTCGGGTCGACCGTGTCGGCGCTGGCCGGGATCGCGGTCGCTGCGAGCGTCCCGAGAGCGAGCGGGAGGGCGAGGGCGGCGGCGACGACGCGTCGCAGGCTGGCCGCTCGGGGGCGGGACGGGTGGGGAGCCGGGGTGCGACGAGTGCGCATGGCTGTCCTCCTGGGGCACGGGGTCGAGGCGGCGGAGATGTCCGCTGCTGACGGTCTATCGGCGGTGTGCGGTCAGCCGTGAGGTCTTCCCCGGGTGGAAATCGGGGCGCGTCCTCTGTTACGGTCCAACTGGTCCTACCAGTTGGACCACTGGTTCGTCGGGCAGCGAGTCCACCGCGAGCACGAACCACCTGCACGACCCACCGAGAGCACGAGGCCCCGCGGCGCTGCGGGGCAGAGAGCGACGAGGATGACGATGTCCCTGACCCGCCCCGCCACCCCCGGCGGCCCGGACCGCACGCCGGAGGGCCGCGCGAGCCTCTCGCTCGCCGGCACCGCCCTGTCGCGCAGGTCGTTCGGCAAGCTGCTCGTCGCAGCCGCCGGCACCGCCGCGCTCACCGCCTGCGCCCCGCGCAGCGGCACCCCCAGCCCCGACGCCCCGCTGCGCGTCATGGCCATCAACCACGTGTGGTCCCAGGCGATCTCGGCGTACTTCCCCGAGTTCGAGGACATGATCGGCCGCCGCGTCTCCATGCAGATGCTCACCGCCGACCAGCTCTCCAACTCGTACAACGTCAAGCTCAACGCCTCCGCGACGGACATCGACGTGATGATGGTCCGCGCCCTCCAGGAGCAGCTGCTCTTCGCCCGGAACGGCTGGATGGCCGACCTCACCGACCGCGTCGAGGACACAGCCTTCGACTGGGCGGACTTCCAGGAGGCGCCGCGCGACCGCTCGATCACCCGCGACAAGGTGCTCAGCGTCCCCGTCGTCACGGAGCGCCCCGCGCTGTACTACCGCAAGGACCTCGTCGAGGGCCTCGGCGGGGCGCCGCAGACCCTCGACGACCTGCTCGCGATGTCCCTCGAGCTCGCCGACCGCGACAACGGCCAGTTCGGCTTCGTCGGTCGCGGTCAGCGGGCCGGTGCGGTGAGCCAGTGGTCGAGCTTCCTGTACTCTTTCGGCGGCGACTTCACGCTCGCGGACGGCTCGTCCGGCATCGGCACGCCCGAGGCTGTCGCGGCCTACGAGTACTACGGTCGTCTGCTGCACGAGGCCGGCCCTCCCGGGGCGACCAACATGAGCCTCGAGCAGGCCATGCCGATCTTCGCCCAGGGCAAGGCCGCCTTCTACGTCGACGCCGACGCGATCTACTCCAACTTCCTCGACCCGTCGATCTCGACCGTCCAGGAGACCGTCGGCTTCGCGCCCTTCCCGGCCGGCCCGGCGGGCTCGAAGCCGCACAACATCCCGTCGTGGAGCATCGGCGTCAACGCATTCTCGCGGATGCAGGACGACGCGTGGGCCTTCGTGCAGTGGGCGTCGAGCCCCGAGATGGTCGCCCGGCTCCAGGCCGAGGGCATCCCCGGCGCACGCCAGTCGGCGTGGTCGGACCCCGAGACCCTCGCGTCCTTCCCGCCCGAGCTCGCCGAGACCATGCGGATCAACGCCGAGAACGGCATCGGGCACGACCGCCCCGAGGTGATCCAGGTGGGACGCGCCCGCGACATCGTCGGCCGCCCGCTCGTCGCCGGGATCCTCGGCGAGGACGTCGGGCCCGTCGCGGCCGACGCCGACGCGGAGTTCCGCGACTTCCTCGACCGTGACAACCGTCAGCAGGAGTTCTGATGAGCCGCAGCACGACGGACGCCCCGTCGCTCCCCGCCACCAGCCCGACCACTGCCGGGACGACCGGCCGCACCTCGCGCGGCCCCAAGGCACCCCGCACCTTCGAGCAGGCCAACCGGCGGCTCAAGTGGCTCATGCTCTCCCCGGCCCTCGCCTTCGTCGGCCTGATGATCGTGTTCCCGCTGATCTTCACGGTGAACCTCAGCTTCACCGACGCCTTCGGCGCCGTGAACGCCGACAACCGGTACATCGGCCTGCAGAACTACGCCGACGCGCTGACCGACGTCCGCCGCTTCTGGCCCGCCGCCTGGCGCACCGTGATCTTCACGGTGGTCGCGGTGACCCTCGAGGTGGTCTTCGGGCTGGCCCTCGCGATGCTCATGCGCAAGGCCTTCCGCGGGATGCGCATGGTCCGCACGGTCCTCATGATCCCGCTGCTCGCCACGCCCGTGGCGATCGGCATCCTCTGGCTGCTCATCCTCGACCCGACCAACGGGATCGCGAACCACCTGCTGGGCTTCGTCGGCATCCCGCCGCAGGAGTTCCTCGGCTCGGTGAGCCAGTCGCTGCCCACCCTCATGCTCATCGACGTGTGGCAGTGGACGCCCATGATGACCCTGCTGCTGCTCGCCGGGCTCACCACCCTGCCCGAAGAGCCCGAAGAGGCCGCCCGCGTCGACGGCGCGACAGCCTGGCAGCGGTTCCGGCACATCATCCTGCCGATGCTGTGGACCACGCTGCTCACAGCCCTCGTGCTGCGGGCTGTCGACGCCCTCAAGACCTTCGACATCCTCTACGCCACCAAGGGCGCCGGGGGTGGCTCGAGCTTCGAGGTCGAGACCCTCAACGTCTACGCCTACGGCCTCACCTTCGACTACCAGGAGTACGGCCTCGCCTCGGCGGTCCTCGTCCTGTTCACCCTGTTCATCATCGGTGTCGTCGTCCTGCTGCGGCTCCGCTCCGGAAGGAAGTCCGCATGAGCACCGTCGCCACGCGAACCCCCGGGTCACCCGGGCCTGCGGCCACCACCCGCCCGCCCGTCGTCCTGCGCCCACCGCGCCGCTCCCCGTGGGGGTGGCTCCGGGCGCTCGCGATCACCGTCGTCTCGCTGATCTTCGCGATGCCCGTCGTCTGGATGATCGCCGCGGCCCTCAAGACGAACGTCCAGGTCACCGACCCGAGCGTCGGCCTGATCTTCTCCCCGACGCTGGAGAACTTCCGCAGCATCCTCGCCGACGGCGAGATCCTGCGGTCGATGGGCAACTCGCTCATCGTCGGGGTCGCCTCGACAGCGCTCTCGGTGGTCATCGCCGTGCCAGCAGCCTGGGCCGTCGGGCGCTTCTCGATGCAGCGGACCGGGTCGGTCGTGCTCGTCGCGCGCATCGTCCCCGCCGTCTCGCTGCTCGTGCCCTGGTACTACCTCTTCGCGCAGGTGGGCCTCGTCGGCACGTACACGGTGCTGATCCTCAGCCACATGTTCGTCTCGGTGCCGCTGATCCTGTGGATCATGATCGGGTTCTTCGAGGGTCTCCCGGTCGAGCTCGAAGAGGCTGCCCGGACCGACGGCCTCACGGCCTTCGGCGCCTTCTGGCGGATCGCCCTGCCGCTCGCCGCACCCGGGACGGCGACGGCCTCGGTCCTCGCCTTCATCTTCAGCTGGAACAACTTCATGTTCGCGCTGATCCTCGCCGACGAGAACACCAAGACCATGCCCGTGACGCTGTTCAGCTTCATCTCCTACGCGAGCACCGACTGGGGTGGTCTGATGGCCGCAGCAGCCCTGATGACCGTGCCGGTGGTCCTCGCCGCGGTCTTCGGGCAGAAGTACCTCGTCGCCGGGCTCACCGCGGGAGCGACGAAGGGCTGAGCCCGGCTCGACCACGCAGCACCGCACCACCCGCCACACACCACAGGAAGAGCGCAGAACCTCATGAAGATCGTCGACGCCCAGGTCATCGTCACCAACCCCGGACGCAACTTCGTCACCCTGAAGATCACCACCGACTCCGGGTACACAGGGCTCGGTGACGCGACGCTCAACGGCCGCGAGCTGTCGGTCGTGTCGTACCTGCGTGACCACGTAGCGCCGCTGCTCATCGGCACAGACCCGCACCGCATCGAAGACACCTGGCAGCTCCTCTACCGCGGTGCGTACTGGCGCCGCGGCCCGGTGACCATGGCCGCCATCGCCGCGGTCGACGTCGCGCTGTGGGACATCAAGGCGAAGGTCGCGGGCCTGCCGCTCTACCAGCTGCTCGGCGGCGCGAGCCGTGACCGGGTCCGTACCTACGGCCACGCCAACGGCGCCGACCTGCCCGAGCTCTTCGACTCCGTCCGCGCACGCCTCGCCGAGGGCTACACAGCCGTCCGCATCCAGACCGGCGTCCCCGGCCTCAAGACCGTCTACGGCGTGCACCAGGGCACCGCGATCGCCGAGGCCGACGGCGTCGCGGGGGCCCCGCGCCTCGACCAGACGGCTCGACCGGTCGTCGAGGACTGGGACACCCGCGCCTACCTGCGGCACATCCCGACGGTCTTCGAGGCCGTCCGCAACGAGTTCGGTCCCGAGATCCCGCTGCTGCACGACGCCCACCACCGCCTCACACCGATCGAGGCGGCACGCCTGGGCAAGTCCCTCGAGCCCTACGACCTCTTCTGGCTCGAAGACTGCACACCCGCCGAGAACCAGGACGCGCTGCGCCTGGTGCGCGAGCACACGACCACCCCGCTCGCGATCGGCGAGGTGTTCAACACGGTCTTCGACTACCAGACCCTCGTGGGGGAGCAGCTCATCGACTACGTGCGCTCGGCCGTGACGCACTTCGGCGGGGTGTCGCCGCTGCGCAAGCTCTTCGACTACGCCGCGCAGCACAACATCAAGAGCGCGATCCACGGCCCCGAGGACATCTCACCCGTGGGCATGGCCGCCGCGATCCACCTCGACCTCGCGATCCACAACTTCGGCATCCAGGAGTATTCGGGCTACACCGACCGCACGCACGAGGTGTTCCAGCACGCCTTCACCTTCACCGACGGCCACCTGCGCCCGGGCGAGACGCCCGGCATCGGCGTCGAGATCGACGAAGAGATGGCTGCGGGCCACCCCTACGCCCCGGCGTACCTCCCGGTGAACCGCCTCGCCGACGGGACCGTCCACGACTGGTAGGGCGGCGGGAGGTCGGCGGACCTAGGCTCGCGGGTGGGCGTGGCTGGTGCTGCGCCTTCCCGCCGACCGAAGGGCGTCCACCATGACGACGATCGTCCACCTCGAGATCCAGATCCACCCCGACCACCTCGCCGACGCCGCCGAGCACCTCAGCGCGACGCTGGCCGCGACACGGGCGTGGCCGGGCAACGAGGGCCTGGAGGCACTGGTCGACGACGCCGACCCCGGTCACGTCCTCGTCGTCGAGCAGTGGGCGACCACCGCGGACCACGACGCCTACGCGGCCTGGCGCACGACGCCCGAGGGTCAGGGCCGGCTCGGCGAGATCCTCGCGGCACCGCCCGTCAAGACCGTCTACTCCGAGCGCCTGCCGCTCGCTCTCTGAGAGAGGCCGGGACGAGCGTCTCGACGGGTGACCGGTCTCGCGCCTCGAGGTCGTGTCGTCGTCGCGGTGCACCGACGGCCGCTGACCGTCCCGCCCGCCGACCTCAGGTCGTCTCGACCTCGACCCGCGCGGCGCGCGCGAGGATCTCTCGCGCCGCCTCGCGGGCGACGGCGAAGGGTGCCGCGAAGGTCGCCGTCCCGACGGTGACGATCGCGCCCTCGTAGAACAGCATGAGCATCTGCGCGATCGCCTCGGGGTCGGCGACCCCGGCCTCGCGGCACAGCTCGGCGAAGACGCCGAGCAACCACACCTTCTGCCGCGTGACCTCTTGCGAGACCGGAGCCGACAGGTCGGCCGTCTCGGCGCGCGCGTTGATCGCCGCGCACCCCCGCGGGCTGTTGTCGTCGGACCACGCGGCCGCCGCGTCGAGGACGAGGAGCGGCCTGTCGAGTCCCGTCGCCTCGGAACCGGCGATGAAGCCGTCGAGGAACTCGCGCCACCGCCTGTCGCGCCCCTGCAGGTAGGCGACGACGAGGGCGTCCTTCGAGCCGAAGCGGGCGTAGAGCGTCTTCTTGGTGACGCCTGCGGTCTCGGCCACCAGGTCGACCCCGACGGCGTGGATCCCGCGCTCGTAGAACAGCTCGGACGCGGCGTCGAGCACGCGCTGGGCGGCCGGCGTGAGGACAGGAGCGGCTGGGGAGGTCTGCATCTGAGCCACTCTACCGATCGGTGGAGCACCAGGTATACCGATCTGTATAGTCAACGCTATGACTAAACAGATCGGTATACCTGCTGTCGTCGTGCCCGTCCTGTTCTCGGTCGTCTTCGTGCTCTGCTGGTCCTCCGGGTTCCTCGTGGCCGCCGTGGACGTCGGCGCGCCTGTCGCCACCCTCCTCACCTGGCGCTTCGCGGTCGTCGTGCTCCTGCTCGCGGTCGCGACCGGGGTGCTCCGTCGCCGGCGTCAGCACCAGCCGCCCCGGCGCGACGAGCTCGGGCGGCACGGGCTCGTCGGGCTGTTCTCCCAGGTCGGGTACGTCGTGCCGATCTACGTCTCGGTCGGGCTCGGGGTGAGCACGGGGACCACGGCGCTCATCGACGCCGTCCAGCCGCTCGTCGTCGCGACCCTCGTCGGACCGGTCCTCGGGCTCCGGGTCCGCGGCGCCCAGTGGGCGGGCCTGGCCGCCGGTGCCGTGGGCGTCGCGCTCGTGGTCTCTGCGGACCTCGGGTCGGGGACGGCGTCCTGGTGGGCCTACCTGCTGCCGCTCGTCGCGATGGCGAGCCTCGTGGCCGCGACCCTGGTCGAGCGTCGGTGGCCGTCCGAGGCCTCCGTCGTCGACACCCTCCTGCTGCACGCGACCGTCGCGCTCGTCGTCATCGGCGGGTTCGCGCTGCTCACGGGACAGGCCGTGCCCCCGACGACGGCCGTCTTCTGGGGGACCGCCGCCTTCGTGGCCGTCTCACCGACCCTCGCCGCCTACGGCCTCTACTGGTACCTCGTGCGACGCCTCGGGATCACCGTGCTCAACGCGCTGCTGTTCTGCGTGGCACCGACGACAGCCGTCGCGGGGGCGCTGGTCTTCGGCGAGCCGCTCACGCCGCTGACCGTCGCCGGGCTCGCGCTCTGCGCTGCAGGTGTCGGCGTCGTCATCACGAGCGAGGCGCGAGGTCGGCGTCCTTGCGCCGTCCCCGCGCGCGACCTAGTCTCCTGAGGGCGCTGTGGTGCGCCTCCCGACCTTCTAGGAGCACACTCATGGGCGCCCCCGCCGGCTGGTACGACGACCCGCAGGACCAGCAGCTGATCCGGTACTTCGACGGAGAGAGCTGGACCACGCAGACGGCCCCGCGCCCCGGCGCGAGCCAGCCGTCGTCGCCGGCGGCCCAGCCCTCGTCGCCCGCCGCCGCCCACGACGCACGCCCGGCGTGGGTGCAGGGCGCCCAGCAGCCCGCGCAGAGCCAGCAGCCCGGCGCGCAGAAGGCGCCCTCGTGGCAGGCCGCTGCCCAGCAGCAGGGCCAGCAGCCCGCCCAGAACCAGCAGCCCGCGCAGAGCCAGCCGTCCTGGCAGTCGCAGCAGGCCCAGCAGTCGCAGGCCCGCCAGCCGCAGCAGCCGCAGTCGCCGACCGCGGGCTTCCAGTTCGGTGGCGCCCAGCAGGTCCCGACCGCCGACGCCGCCCCGTCGCAGGGCACCCCCAAGTCCGTGAAGATCGGCATCCTCGCGGCGTTCCTGGCCTGCCTCGCGATCTTCGCCCTCGGCTACGCGATGACCGACCGCGAGTCCGGCGACGGTCTCTCGGCCTCCGAGCTCGGCATCTCCGGCCTCGGCTGCCCGGAGCTCGTCGACGAGTACGTCGGCCTCTCCGCCTCGGACCCCGACGACCAGCGCCTCGTCTCCGCGAGCGGTGGCTCCGAGGACCGCAGTGCTGTCGGTGACGTCAAGGCGCCGACGGGCAACGGTCAGAACTTCGTGTTCAGCTGCGAGTACCCGACCGCCGAGTGGGCCGACGGCAGCCAGTCGGGCCTGTCCCTCGAGGTCCGCGTCGACAAGAACCTCGACCTCTACATCGGCGCCGCGAAGCGCTGACGTCCGTCGAGCTCAGCGGCGGTCTGCTCGGACCCGCGCAGGAGGCCCTGTCGGCACCACCAGAGGTGGCGTCGACAGGGCCTCCTGCACCTGGCCTGTGCGACACGGAGGTCGAGCAGACGACCGGCTAGAGAGCCGCAGCCTCAGCCGCCGACGACGCCTCGTCGAGCGAGGCCAGGTACTCCGCGTTCCCCCGCACCGCAGGCTTGTACCTGTCGAGGTCCTCGGACTCCACGTGGTCCGCGAGGAGCAGCAGCACGCTCGCCAGGGCCGTGCTGGCACGCCCGGCAGCGTGCAGGCTCAGCGACTCGAAGACGCCGAGGGCGACAGACTCCGGGAACTCGGCCCGGGCCTGGGCGAAGAGCGCGAGGGAGTCCTCGACGCGCCCGACGTTGCGCAGCGTGCTGCCGTGCTGCAGGTAGCACCGTCGGCGGAGGTCCCCCTCGAGCCCCTCAGCCATCGCCTGCTCGTACAGCCCGAGGGCCCTCTCTTCGTCTCCGGCCGTGTCGTAGGCTCCGGCGAGCTCGTAGAGGACGCGGGCGTCGTGCGGGTGCTCGTCGTGCAGCGGGAGCAGGGCGGCGATCGTCGGAGCCATGTCGTCACGGTCACGAGCTGCGAAGATCCTGTCCAGCTCGTCGTACAGCTCTCGGGTCGTGCTGGTCGCTCTGGTCACTCGTGTCATGGTGTCCTCCAGCGGCCCACTCTTCCACGGTCACGCCGGCGGGCCCCCGCCACGCGAGGACGACCGACGGGAATGCTGCGGCCCGCGTACCGGTTGACCCGAGCATGACTGCTCCCCTCAAGGTCGACATCTGGTCGGACATCGCCTGCCCCTGGTGCTACGTCGGCAAGCGCCGCTTCGAAGAGGCCCTCGTGGCCTTCGACGCGACAGGCGCCGCGCGCCCCGTCGAGATCGAGTACCACTCCTTCGAGCTCGCGCCCGACACCCCCGTCGACTTCGACGGCTCCGAGGTGGACTTCCTCGCCGGTCACAAGGGCATGCCGCGCGAGCAGGTCGCACAGATGCTCGGTCAGATGACCGAGGTCGCCGCGTCGGTCGGTCTGAGCTACGACTTCGACGCGCTCCAGCACACCAAGACCCTCAAGGCCCACGAGCTGCTGCACCACGCCAAGGCGCAGGGCGTCCAGGGCGAGATGAAGGAGCGCCTGCTGCGCGCCTACTTCGAAGAGGGCCGTCACCTCGGGCGCGTCGACGAGCTCGTCGCGCTCGCGGCCGAGGTCGGCCTCGACGCCGACACCACTCGTGCTGTCCTCGAGTCCGGTGAGCACGCCGGCGACGTCGCCCAGGACATCGCCCAGGCGCAGGCCTACGGCATCCAGGGTGTGCCCTTCTTCGTCGTCGAGGGCAAGTACGGCGTGAGCGGCGCGCAGGAGCCCGCAGTGTTCGTGCAGGTCCTCGAGAAGGCCGCGGCCGACGCCGACGTCCCGGCCGACGCCGCCAGCCGTGGCTGACGACCGCACCTCGGCCGTGCCCGCCGACGCGGCGGGCACGGCGCCGAGCGGTGGGTGCGAGGGCGGCGTGGCGCTCGCGCCCGACGCCCTCGCTGCCGGTCGAGCGGCCAGGCGTGAGCCTGCTGGTCCGGCGTCTGAGGATGCCGAGCCCGCTGCCGCAGAGCCAGCCACCCCTGTGGCCGTGCCGCCCGTGCTCGCCGTCCCCCGGGTCCAGGTGGTCCCCGCCTTCCAGATGCTCGGCTCGGACGACGTCGGCGTGTGCGTCGACGGAGTCTGCGCGGTGCCGGCACCGTCGACCGACTCGGAGCCCGCAGCCTCGACCGCGGGCACCGAGCAGGACTGAGACTGCCGGGCTCCCGAGACGTCGAGGCCGCCTGTCGCCTAGGCTCACCGGCATGACCACAGAGCAGCGCCCCGCGGCGCCCGACGCCACGAGCGCAGCCGCCGCGGCGCGAGCCCTCAACGAGGGTGCTGCGGCGGGCGAGGCTGCGGCCGGCCGCTCGACCGCGACCGTCGAGGAGACTGCCACGGTCGCGAAGACCGCGGGCGCCACGCAGACTGCGGACAGCGCCACCGCCACGGACCCCACGACGGTCCAGCAGGTCGGCACCGTCAGCCTCGGGGAGGCGGCGCTGCGCAGCTGGCACCGGTGGGCCTCGCACATCAACGACCCGCGCCTCCCGCCCGTGCCCAAGACCCCGCACTGGTGGTCGCTGCACGGTGTCGGCGCGTGGTTCGGTGTGATCTTCTACTCGTGGTCGATGAGCGCGTCCCTGCTCCCACGCCCCTGGTACCTGCAGGCTCTCGCGACGGGCATCTGCGTCGCGCTCGGCTACGGGGTCGGGGTGTCGATCGCGACCCTGCTGCGCAGGCTCGGGTTCTCACCGGACTGGAAGGCGAACCGCCGCCGCTGGGCATGGATCGTCCTGGCCGTCGTGACGGCTGTCGTCGTCCCGCTCGCCTTCTTCCTCGGCGGTCACGCCCAGACCGTGACGGCCGAGCTGGTCGGCATGCCCGTCGACAACCGCTGGTTCCACGTCCTGGCGATCCCGGTCGCGGCCCTCGTCGCGGTCGCCCTCATCGGGCTGTTCAGGGCCCTCATCCAGCTCGGCAAGATCTTCGCGCGCTTCGGCTCGCGCTTCGTACCCGTGCTCCCCGCCAAGATCTTCGGCACCGTCACGGCCGTGGTGGTCGCCGTGCTGCTGGTCCAGGACGGAGTGCTGCCCGGCATCCTGGCCGTCGGCGGACGTCTCGCGGCGCAGACCGACCAGGCGGACGTCCCGGGTGTCGAGCAGCCTGTCGACCCTGAGCGCTCCGGCTCGCCGGACTCCCTCGTCGACTGGGACGGGATGGGCCGCAACGGCAAGGTCTTCGTCGCGGGCGGCCCGACGGTCGACGAGCTCGAAGAGTTCAGCGGCGAGCCCGCGATGACGCCGGTCCGTGCCTACGCGGGTCTGGAGACCTCGGACGACCTGCGCGAGGTCGCGGCGACGGTCGTCGCCGAGCTCGCCCGCGAGGGCGGCTTCGACCGCGAGGTGCTGGCCGTGGCGACGACGACGGGCAGCGGCTGGGTCAACGAGGCCCCGAGCACGTCGCTCGAGTACCTGCACAACGGTGACACCGCGATCGCCGCCATGCAGTACTCCTACCTGCCGAGCCCGCTCGCCTTCATCGCCGACCGCGAGACCCCCGAGAACGCCGGGCGGGCGCTCTTCGAGGCCGTCTACGCGGTGTGGGACCAGATGCCCGAAGACTCACGGCCGAAGCTCGTGGTCTTCGGCGAGAGCCTCGGCTCCTACGGCGGGCAGGCCGCCTTCAGCGGCGTCGACGACATGGCCGCGCGGGTCGACGGCGCGCTGTGGATCGGCTCCCCGAACTTCTCCGAGCCGTGGGGGCGGATCACCGACGAGCGCGACGCAGGCTCGCCCGAGCGGCTGCCGGTCGTCGACGGCGGCGACCACGTGCGCTTCGTCGACACCCCTGACGGGCTGACCGACCTCGGCCCGTGGGAGGCACCGCGGATCGTGTACCTGCAGCACGCGACAGACCCTGTCGTCTGGTGGTCGCCCGACCTCATCCTCCGCCAGCCCGACTGGCTCAAGGACGACCTCGCGCCCTCCGTGAACCCGGACATGCAGTGGTACCCCTTCGTCACCTTCTGGCAGGTGACTGTCGACATGGTGTTCTCGATCGACATGCCTGACGGCTACGGGCACAGCTACGAGCTCGGGACCGTCGACTCCTGGGCCGCCATCGTGCCGCCCGAGGGCTGGACCGCGGCCGACACGTCGGCGCTGCGCGAGTGGGTGGCGGCGCCCGGCGCCTAGAGCGGCCGGGTCTGCGGGCTCCCGAGGAGCCAGTCGACCACCTCGACGGCCGTCCACGTGCCGGGGTGGCGCGCTGCCAGTCGTGTCGCCCCGTCGACGTCGACCCCCAGGGTGACCAGCGGCGGCTCGACGTAGCCGTCGCCGCGCGTCTGGCCGAGCCCGACGTTCGCGGCGAGGGAGTTGCACAGGCAGGACCGTCCGACGGTGTCTGCGGCGTCGCCACCCTTGCGCTCGTACATGTGGACAGGTTCGGCGGGGCAGCGGTAGGTGATGGTCCCGTCGGTGCGCTCGAGCGGGGTCCGCAGGTAGCCGAGGTCGCAGAGCCTCGGGCGCTCGGCGACCACGGAGGCGTCGGAGAGGGTCGCGGGGAGCTGGACGACCTTGAAGGGGAAGCCTGTCGGCGAGGCGAGCGGGTCTGTCCGGACGTCGAGGGTGCCAGTCCGCAGCCGGGCGAGCACGTCGTCGCGGAGCGCAGGGTCGAGGCCGGACTCCTCGGAGAGCGCGAACAGCGTGCCGACCTGCACCCCGGCAGCCCCAGACTCTTCAGCCGCTGCCAGCGCCTCGGGCGTCCCGTGCGCCCCGGCGAGCCAGAACGGCAGCCCGAGCTCGGCGACCTTCGACACGTCGGCCTGGTCGCGCGGTCCGAAGACCGGCTGACCTGTGTCGTCGAGGGTCAGCCGGCCACGCGGCGGCGCGTTGTGGCCGCCCGCGGGCGGGCCCTCGACGACGAACCCGTCGGGACGGACCTTCTCGTCCCGCACGAGGTGCGCCGCGAGGGCGTGCGCGGAGACGATCGCGAGGAAGGTCGGCCGGACGAGAGGCTCGAGCGGGATGCCGAGGAGCGCCTCGGGGTCGAGGTCGACAGTGTGCCCAGACCCGCCGGTGACAGTCACCGGGAGCTGGACCGCCTCGTGCCCGGAGAGGTGGTCGAGCAGCTGGGGGATGTCTCGGGGGATACCTGCACCCATGACCACGTAGTCGACACCGGCGAGCATCGAGCCGTAGGTCGCGGTCGGGGTGGCCATCTGGACCTTCTCGAGGAAGTTGATGCCGACCAGGCCGTCGTGCCCCTCCTTGGCGAGCCACACCTCGACAAAGCTGCCGAGGACCATGAGCTCCTGGGCCAGCCGGGTCTGGCGCAGCGCGAGCCTGGGGACCGGTGCATAGGGCTGACCCGCCCGGCGGCCGTCGGCCCTGAAGTACCGGGCGAGCACCCGCTGGGCGATGCGGGGGACGGGGAAGGCGCCGAGCGCGCGTCGTGCGGCGCCGTCCTGGTCGCCGTCCTGAAGGCGTCGCGCGAGCACGAGGTCGAGGGCCGTCCCGGAGACGAGGCCGAGCTGGCCTGTGCGGGCGACAGCCGAGGCGAGCCGCCACGACGAGACGGCGACGCCCATCCCGCCCTGGATGACACGAGGGAGCGACCGGCCCGGGGTGGGCAGGGAGAACGGGAGTGCGGTCATGGATCGACCCCTCTGTCAGGCTACGGTGACGTAGGTTACTGAACCGTAGGTTCGAGGGGTGGGGCGGGCCCGGGACCAACGTCCCCGGCCCGCCCGGTGGTACCGGAACTGCTCTGCTACATGCCCATCGCGTGGACGCCGCCGTCCACGTGGACGATCTCGCCCGTCGTCGCGGGGAACCAGTCGGAGAGCAGCGCGGCCACGGCGCGGGCCGTGGGCTCGGGGTCGCTGACGTCCCAGCCGAGCGGTGCGCGCTCGTCCCAGCCACCCTCGACGGCCTCGAAGCCCGGGATCGACTTCGCGGCGGTGGTCTTGACCGGACCTGCTGCCACGAGGTTCACGCGGATGCCGTGCGGTCCGAGGTCGCGGGCCAGGTAGCGCGAGGTGGACTCGAAGGCCGCCTTGGCGACGCCCATCCAGTCGTAGACCGGCCAGGCGACGCTCGCGTCGAAGGTCAGACCGACGACAGAGCCGCCACCCGAGAGCAGCGGCTGGGCCGCCACGGCGAGGGACTTGAGCGAGAAGGCCGAGACCTCGAGGGCTGTGGCGACGTCCGCCCACTGCCCGGCGAGGAAGTTGCCGCCGAGCACAGACTGCGGGGCGAAGCCGATCGAGTGGACGACCCCGTCGAGGTGGTCCGTGTGCTCGCGGACGGCGTCGGCGAGCGCCGCGAGGTGGGCGTCGTCGGTCACGTCGAGCTCGACGACAGGAGCCGGGGCGGGCAGGCGCTTGGCGATCGCCTGGGTGAGGCGGAGCTGGCGGCCGAAGGACGTGAGGATCACCTGAGCGCCCTCCTGCTGGGCGAGGCGTGCCACGTGGAACGCGATCGAGTGGTCCGTGAGGACCCCTGTCACCAAGATCGTCTTGCCGTCGAGCAGGGCCATGCGGGTGTCCGTCCGTCGAGGGGTGGGTGCTGGGCTCATCTTCGCAGGTGCCGCGACAGCCGGGGACCGCCTCCCTAGGCTGGGTGCATGACGACGCAGATCACCTCGGCCCAGGACGTGCTCGACGACGGCTTCGTCCTCGTCTGCGACTACCAGCGCACCCTCGAGGGTGTCGTGGGGGAGGGGACGCCGTACGCGGCCGCTGCGGGTGGGCGCTACGACGTCGACCTCGCGGCCGGGACGCTCACCTTCTCCGGTGCAGGTGTCCGCCCTGTCGTGCTGCGCGCCCACCTGCTCGGGTCGGCGGCACCGGGCCCCGGCACGTGGTTGTGGGCGTGGGGGAACGACGCCGGCTTCCCCGACGAGGTCCTCGCCTACGCCCGGCACGTGAGCGACTTCGGCACCCGCTACGGTCTCACCGAGCTCTCGCAGGCCCAGCAGGAGCTGCGCTCCTCACCGCGAGAGGACGCGCGGCACTACGCGGCGCTCGCGGCCACGGTCTGCGGCGGCATGACCACCTACACCTGCGTGGTGGGTGCGGGGACCGTGGTGGCGCTGCTGCTCGACGGGCCCGAGGTGACGCTGCCTGCGCCGAGCGCCGTGCGGGCTGCGGCCCTGCTGCCGGAGGTCGCAGCCTCGGGTGTGGTCGTGGACTGGCCTCGTGCCGTGTCGTCCTACGGCCGGATGCGTGGCTTCGGCGTCGAGGAAGCGGCCGGTGAGACGACGCTGCGCGCTGCGGACGGCGCCGTGGTCGCGACCTTCGACGACCTCGGACGGCTCTCGAAGGTGTCGGGACGACTGGGCGGCTGACGCGCCTCAATAGTTGACACTACAACTAATGAATGATCAACTAGTTCTTCCACACCCCGGAGGAGCACCCGCATGAGCCGCGACATGATCGACACGTCCACCTCGCCCGCGCAGGCCGACGCCCGCGCCGCCGAGCACGAGGCGCGCGTCCAGGCGCCGCACGCCCTCGGCGCCGTCGACCTGCTCGCCGCCGACACCTCGATGGACGCCGTGACGCTCTACGTCCACGACATCGACGCGATGGTCGCCTTCTACTCCACGGCGATCGCCCTCGACGTCATCGCACCCGCGGGCGGCGCCTCGTCGGCCGCCGCAGACCGCCGGTCCGGGATCGTCACCCTCGGCCGAGGCCGCACGCCGCTCGTCGTGCTCCGTCACGCCCCCGACATGCCCGCCCGCCGCCCGGGCGAGGCCGGCCTGTTCCACACCGCGATCCTGTTCCCGACGCAGGCTGCCCTCGCCGCGACCATGCTGCGCGTCGCCGAGCACGCCCCGCAGCTCTACACGGGCAGCGCCGACCACCTCGTCTCCGAGGCCTTCTACCTCGACGACCCCGAGGGCAACGGCATCGAGCTCTACGTCGACCGCTCCCGCGACCAGTGGTCCTGGCAGGGCAGCCACGTCGTCATGGACAACAGGCCGCTCGACCCCAACGGCTTCATCCGGACGCACCTGAACGACGAGGTCGCCGCGGCCCCCAACGCCCAGGACGCCGTCGTCGGGCACGTCCACCTGCAGGTCGGCGACGTCGAGCGCGCCCGCCAGTTCTACGTCGACACCGTCGGCTTCGAGGCCACCGCCGAGATGCACAGCGCGCTGTTCGTCTCCGCGGGCGGCTACCACCACCACATGGCCATGAACACGTGGTCCTCCATGGGCGCCGGACCGCGCGCGGTGTCGCTCGGCCTCGGCGAGGTGTCGATCGTCGTGCCGACCGCGGACGACGTCAGCGCCCTCGCCGACAGGCTGCGGCACCACTCCGTGACCGTCGCCCACGAGGGTGCCGGGGGCCCGGGCGAGCTGCTCCGCTTCGACGACCCGTGGCGCAACCGGATCGCTGTGTCGGCGGCGGCTTGACGCCTCCCGGCGAGCCGCCGGTCCCGGTGTCCTCCTGCCCAGGCTGTCGGCCCGCGCAGGAGGATGCCCGCCGGCCCCGGAGCCCGCTCACAGCCTCCCGGCAGCGGCCTCGGACCCGACTCCTGCAAGAGGCATGACAGATGTCATGCCCACCCCGGGACACCCTCACCCCGCACTGGTGAGCCCGCGCACTGACCTCCGCCCCGGACCGCCGGGAGAGTGGAGGTATGAGCCAGCACACGACACACAGCCCCGCGCAGAGCGGTGACCTCGTCATCGACGTGCGCGACGCCAGGCGCCGCTACGGTGCGCCCGCCTCCAGCCGCAAGGGTGCGTCCCGCGGCTTCGACGCCGTCCGCGGGGTCGACCTCCAGATCCACCGCGGCGAGCTCTTCGCGCTCCTCGGCACCAACGGGGCCGGCAAGACCTCCCTCATGGAGATGATCGAGGGCATCGCCGCCCCGAGCGGCGGCAGCATCCGTGTCCTCGGCAGAGACCCCTTCATGGAGCGCTCCGAGGTCCGCCGGCACACCGGCATCATGCTGCAGGACGCCGGCTTCCCGGCCGACCTCACGGTCAAGGACATGGCCAAGGCCTGGGCCGGGACGCTCACCGACCCGCGCCCGGTCGCCGAGGCCCTCGACCTCGTGGACCTCGGCCACCGCGCCGACGTCGCGATCCAGAGCCTCTCGGGCGGTGAGCGTCGCCGCCTCGACCTCGCACTCGCCGTCATGGGTCGCCCGTCGGTCCTCTTCCTCGACGAGCCGACCACAGGCCTCGACCCGGAGAGCCGCATCGCCGCCTGGGACCTCATCGCCTCGCTGCGCGACGCCGGCACCACGATCATGCTCACGACCCACTACCTCGACGAGGCCGCGCGCCTGGCCGACAGGCTCGCGATCATGCACCACGGGCAGGTGGTCGTCACCGGCACCCAGTCGGAGATCGTCTCGGGCTACCCGTCACGCATCGGCGCGACGCTCCCGACGGACGCCCCGCCGCTCCCGCCCGAGCTGGTCCGCGGGCTGCGCGGCGACGGGCCCCGCGCGCTCGTCGAGACCGGCGACCTCCAGGGCGACCTCACCCGGCTGCTCGCCTGGGCGCAGCAGCACCAGGTCGTGCTCGGTGACCTCGACGCACGGGCGTCGACCCTCGAGCAGGCCTTCCTGTCGATCGCCGCGCAGCCGCGCGTCGACGACCAGCAGCCCGCCCACGACCAGCAGCCTGGCGCCATGGCGCCGACCACCCTGCGCACCGCACCGAAGGAGCACGCAGCATGAGCACCCTCACCAGCACGACCGCCACCTCGCCGCGCACAGGGTCGGCCCCCACCACGTCGCCGAGCGACCGCAGGCTCTCCGTGCGCCGCACCTGGTCCCTCGCCGCCGCCGAGATCCGCCTGCTGCTCCGCAACCGGGCGCTCCTGTTCTACTCGGCCGGTCTGCCGATCCTCGGTGGGCTGTTCATGCTCCGCGTCCTCCCCGACTCCGGGGACACCACGCAGATGCAGGCCACCCGACTCATCATCACGATCACCGGCTTCGCGCTGCTCTTCGGTGTGTACTACTCCCTCGTCTCGACCTTCGTCGCGCGCCGCCAGGACCTCGTCCTCAAGCGCCTGCGCTCGGGGGAGAGCTCGGTGCTCGACGTCCTCACGTCGATCTCGCTGCCGTCGATGCTCACGATGATCGTCCAGGCCGTCGTCGCGGCGGTCCTCGCCGCGGTGCTCGTCGGGACCTACACACCCGTCAACGTCGCGCTCGTCGTCGTCGCCGTCCTGGGCGGCGGTGTGGTCGTCGCGCTGCTCGCCGCCGTGAGCTCGGCCTTCAGCAGCACCGTCGAGTCTGTCCAGGTCACCACGCTGCCGCTCATCCTCGTGCTCATGGCCGCCCCCGGCTTCGCCGTCCCCGCCTCGGTCATGCCGGACACCTTCCTCGCCGTCGCGCGCTTCTTGCCGATGAGCCCTGTCGTCGAGCTGATCGAGCTCGGGATCGCGGGGGTCGACAGGTCCGGTGAGGTCCTCGACCTCGCCGGGACCTTCTCCGCAGCGGCGTTGCCCTTCGTGGTGCTCGTCGCCTGGGGTGCGATCGGGGTGTGGGCGACCATCCGGTACTTCCGCTGGGAGCCGCGCCGCTGACCGGCGCGTGTGACAGGGTGTCACCCGTGGAACTACGCCAGGTCTCGCGTCCCAGGCGCAACCAGACCGACTCCCTCGACCTGCTCATCCGCGGGACCCTCTACTCCATCCTGCTCTTCGAGGTCGTCCTCCTCGCCCAGGTCTTCGCCGGCGACGGGGACGGCCAGGGCGGGCGGGTCGCCCTCGGCGCGCTGCTCGGCCTCGCGCACGCCGCGGTGTGCGGTCTCGTGCTGCGCGGCAGCCTCGCGACCATGCTCCGCGGGGAACCGATGGACCGCCGCCTCTGGTGGGCGCTCGGGGGTGCCGCCGTCGTCATGGTCGCGGCCATCCTCGCGCTCCAGGGCGGCGACGACCTCGCCGGGGGGATCCGTCTGTCGCTGCTCGTGGTCGGCTCCTTCTCGCTCTACGCAGTCTCCCCGATCCGGTCTGCCCGCCGTCTCACCCTCGCCTCGCTGCTGCTGTCCTTCGCCGTGGTCGCGCTGGCGGTGGGTGACGGCGTCGCCGGAGAAGACGTCGTGCTGATCGTCCTCTTCTCTTTCCTCTGGCCGCTCTTCGTGGTGGTCGTCGCCGGCCGCATGACCTGCTGGATGCTGCTGCTCGTCTGGCAGCTCGACGCGGCTCGCACGGCGCAGGCCCAGCTTGCCGTGGCCGAGGAGCGGCTGCGTTTCTCGCGGGACCTGCACGACGTCGTCGGGCGGACCCTGTCCGTCGTCGCGGTCAAGAGCGAGCTGGCCGCCGAGCTCGCCCGGCGCGGTCTCGACGGGGCCGCCGAGCAGATGCTCGAGGTGCGGCAGATCGCCCAGGACTCGCTCCGCGAGGTCCGCACCCTCGCCGTCGGGTACCGCACGGCGGACCTCGACGCGGAGCTCGCAGGGGCGCGGTCGCTCTTGAGGTCGGCCGGGATCGACGCCCGCACCTCGCAGACCGCCGAGCTCCCCGGCCCGGCCGAGCGCGAGGTGCTCGCCTGGGTGGTGCGCGAGGCGACGACCAACGTCGTGCGGCACTCCGACGCGCGCTGGTGCACCCTCGACATCGCGGATGGCGAGGCCGGGACCGTCCGGCTGGTCGTCGCCAACGACGGGATCGCCGAGGGTGCCACGACGCCCGTCAGCGGGACCGGCCTGACAGGCTTGCGGGAGAGGCTCTCCGCTGTCGGCGGACGCCTCGACGTGCGGGTCGACGGGGGGACCTTCGTGCTCTCCGCGACGGTCCCGGCGGCGACGGTCCCGTTGGCGAGCGGGCTGGCAGCGAAAGTCCCGGTGGCGACCGGGCCGGCGGTCACTCAGGCCGTGGCCGAGCCGGCAGACGGGGCAGCATCCTCCCGCCCCGCTGCGGCCTCGGCGCACCCCAGCGCCGCACACCTCGCCGACGGCTCGACCGAGCCCGGCACGACCGACGGAGCGATCCACCGTGACTGAACTCCCGCCCGCGGCGGTGCCCACCCGCCCGACGATCCGGGTCCTGCTCGCCGACGACGAGAACCTCATCCGCACGGCCGTCGCCACGCTGCTCGGTCTCGAGGACGACCTCGAGATCGTCGCCCAGGCAGCGACAGGCGACGAGGCGCTCGCCGTCGCGCTCCGCGCGCAGCCCGACGTCGCTGTCCTCGACCTCCAGATGCCTGGTCTCGACGGCATCGAGGTCGCCGAGCGCCTCGCGACCCAGCTGCCCGGCTGCCGCTGCATCATCGTCACGAGCCACGGCCGCCCCGGGTACCTCAAGCGTGCCCTCGCCGTGGGGGTCCGCGGCTTCCTGCCGAAGACCGCCTCGGCCCTCGTCGTCGCAGACGTCATACGGTCGGTCCACGCGGGTGGCCGCTACGTCGACCCCGAGCTCGCGGCTGAGGCCATCGCCTCGGGTGACAGCCCGCTCACAGCCCGCGAGGCAGACGTCCTCACGCTCGCCGCCGACGGCTCCCCGGTCGACGAGATCGCCGTGCGCGTCTCGCTGTCGGTCGGCACCGTCCGCAACTACCTGTCGACGGCCGTGATGAAGCTCGGCGTCTCCAACCGCCACGAGGCTGCAGCGACGGCCCGCCGCCACGGCTGGATCTGACCCCGCCCCACCGCCCCCGGCCCTGCCCGGCTCTCCTGCCCTGCCTTGTGCTGGCCTGACCTGCCCGGCTCCACCCAGCGAGATCGTGACTTCGGAGCGAGATCGTGACCTGCAAGGGTCGATCTCGCTCCGAAGTCACGATCTCGGCTGGCTGGCTGGCTGGTCAGTAGATGGCGCGGTTGAGGGCCAGGAGGTAGTCGCCGGTGATGTCGCCGCCGGCCGTCGCGCGTTCGGTGACGACCTCGCCGACGAGGTCGCGGCGCAGCGGTGAGCGGCTGGCGTCGGCCCGGTCCAGGGCGGCCGGGAGCTCGTCGGCCGTGAGGTCGGTGCAGTAGGCGGGGGCGCCAGGCTGCTGGCGCCAGGAGGCCGAGAGGTCTCCGGCGTCGACGGCGTCGAAGCCCGTGTCCTCGACGAGCGTCATGGTGGTCGCGCGGTGCGCGGGGTCGTCTCCGGCGACCGGGAGCGCGATGCGACCGGGTGCTCCCGGTGCGGTGCCCTTCTCGGCGAAGGATGCCGACAACACAGAGTTCCAGGCCTTGGTGACCGGGCGTCCGTAGAGCGACTGGACCCACAGGCTCTCGACCTGGCCGTCCTCGAAGCCGTCGAGGGAGCCGTCGCGCTGGGGGTAGTAGTTCGACGTGTCGACGACGACAGCGTCCGACGGGGCGGCCTGGACCAGGGCTGCGACGACGGGCACCTGGTTGAGGTTGACCGAGACGACGACGACGTCGGCGCCCGCGGTGATGTCCGCGGCCCAGGCAGCACGGGCTCCAGAGCTCAGGGCTGCGGCGTCGACGGTCTCCGGGGCGCGCGAGTTGGCGATGGACACGTCGTGCCCGGCGCCGGCCAGACGTCGTGCGAGCGTGCTGCCGATGGCTCCGGCTCCGATGATGGCGATCTTCATGGTGGTCCTCTCTCTCGTGGGGTGCGGGGCAGGTGCTGGTGCGATCGCGGGTGAGCGGTGCGGGCTGTGCCCGCTGTCAGGCCAGGCGAGGGTCCGTGCCGTACTGGGCGGGCGCGCCCAGGTGGTCGCGCAGCGTCGTGCCCGCGTAGTCGGTGTGGAACAGGCCGCGCTCCTGCAGGAGCGGGACTACCTCGTCGACGAAGGTGTCGATGCCGTCGGCGTACACGTCGATCGCGAGCGAGAAGCCGTCGCAGGCACCGGCCTCGAACCACTCCTGCATGTGGTCCGCGACGTCCGCAGCGGTCCCGGGGACGACGGGGTGGTAGTCGATGACGCCGTGCGCGAGCACGTCGCGCAGGGTCCAGCCCTCGCGAGCGACCTCGAGGGCGTGCGGGGCGCGTGGGTCGCCCGGGCTCGGCCGTGCGGCGGCGAGCTGCTCTGCGGTCAGCGGCTCGTCGAGCTGCGCCGGGGTCAGGGGTAGGCCGATCATCGACCCGAGGTAGCGGACCCGCTGGTCGAGGTCGACCGACTCGTCGAGCCTGCGCCGTCGGTCCAGGGCAGCACGGCGGGACGCGGCGACGGTGGGCATGAACCCTGCGAAGAGCTTGACCTCGTCGGGGTCGCGACCGACGCGCACCGCCGCGGCGCGCAGGGCGTCGCGGTGCTCGCGACCCTCGTCGATCGTGAAGGGGTTCGCGTACACACCGGTCGCGTAGCGCGCGGCGACCTCCAGCCCCGCGTCGCCGCCACCAGCCTGGAAGATCACCGGCTGACCCTGCTCGGAGGGCGGGATCGCGAGCGGTCCGGCTGATGCCACGTGGCGCCCGCGCAGGTTGACCGGGTGGATCTTCGACATGTCGGCGAACCTGCGGCCCTCGACGTCGCGGACCCAGGCGTCGGCCTCCCAGCTGCCCCAGAGCGCCTGGACCACCTGGACGACCTCGTGGGCGCGCTCGTACTTCTCCTGGCGTGACGGCAGGGTGATCCCGTAGTTCGCTGCAGCAGCGGGATGGGACGTCGGGACGGCGTTCCAGCCGGCCCGTCCGTGGCTCGCGACGTCGAGGGCCTTGAACTGACGGGCGATGGTGAAGGGCTCGTTGAGCGTCGTCGAGCTCGTGGCGACCAGCCCGATGCGCTCGGTCCCGCGGGCCATCGACGTGAGGGCCACGAGGGGGTCTGTCGCGTGGTGCGGCGCCTGCTGCTCGAGGTCGACGTCGAGCACTGGCGTGTCAGCCAGGAAGATCAGCTGGATCTTCCCGCGCTCGGCAGCCTGGGCGTAACGGACCAGGACGTCCATGTCGGTGTAGGCCGAGGGGTCGGTGCCGGGCATGCGCCAGGCTCCGGGCTGGGCGCCGTATCCGTTGGCGACCTGGAGTGCCAGCAGGATCTGGCGGTTCTCGGGGGTGGGCATCGGGTCGTCCTCCGGCGGGGCTGAGGGTGGGCACCGGCTCGGGGCAGGTGACAGGCACAGGAAACGGAGATAGTCTCCATCTAGAGAGAGACGATACGGAGAGCCTCTCCGCTTTGTCAACGGGAGGCCCATCACCATGTCCGGCACGACGTCCACGACGACCTCCGGTGCCCGCCGTCCGCGGGCCGACGCCCAGCGCAACCGCGACCACATCCTCGACGTGGCCGAGCAGCACTTCGCCGAGCACGGGGTCATGGGCTCGCTCGACGCGATCGCCAAGCGGGCCGGCGTCGGTGCCGGCACGCTCTACCGGCACTTCCCCACCCGAGAGGCCTTGCTCGCCGCCTTGCTGGCAGCGCGCGACGACGCGCTCGTGGCACGACGGGACGCGGCCCGAGAGGGTGCTGACAGCGCCGCCGAGGCTCTGCACGAGTGGCTCTCGGCCCTGGTCGAGTGGGCCGGTGCCTTCGACGGCCTCCCCGAGCCGCTCCGCGCCGCGATGTCCGTCGAGGCCTCACCCCTCACGCTGACCTGCCAGGGCTACATCACCACGACCGACGAGTTCCTCACGGCAGCGCAGCGAGAGGGCACGGCCCGGCCAGAGGTGCGCGGACGCGATCTCTTCCTCGCTGCCCTCGCCACGAGCTGGGCACGCGGCGCGGCGATGGCCGACGAGGGCTCGGCCGCCGCCATGACCCGGCTGACCCGCACGGGGTGGGCGGTGCCGGCCGGCTGAGGCGCTCTGTCAGTCCCGTCCGTCCGGTCCCGATCGTCCCGTCCCTCCCGCCCCCTCCCGTCCCGCGAGATCGTGACTTCGGAGCGAGATCGTGACGTGGAAGGGTCGATCTCGCTCCGAAGTCACGATCTCGAGCGGGAGCGGGAGCGGGAGCGGGAGCGGGACGACAGGGAGGCTGGGAGGAGGGGGTGTCGCAGGGGTCAGGCGGACTCGCGCCGCACCAGCGTCGCGGGCAGCGTCACCGCGGCGGGCTCCTGGCCGTCGACGACCTCGAGGAGCAGACGGACCATCTCGGAGGAGATCCGCTCGAAGGGCTGACGCATCGTCGTGAGCGGCGGGTCGAGGGTCGCGGCGAGGCCCGAGTCGTCGAAGCCGCCGACGGCGACGTCGCCCGGGATCGACCGGCCGGAGTCCTTGATCGCGGTCATCGCACCCGCGGCCATGAGGTCGGAGGCCACGAACACCGCGTCGAGGTCGGGGCGGGCCTCGAGGAGCTCGGCCATCGCGGCGCGGCCGCCCTCGCGGGAGTAGTCGCCGTGGCGGACGAGGGTCTCGTCGTACCTCTCGCCGAGCGCCTCGCGGTAGCCGGCGAGGCGCATGGTCCCACCGGGGGTGTCGAGCGGCCCGGTGACCGTCGCGATCCGCGTGCGACCCGAGTCGACCAGGTGCTGCGTCATCTTGCGCGCGCCGCCGACGTCATCGGCCGAGACGTACCCCACGGAGTCTTCGTAGCCGATCGGCACACCACAGGCGATCACCGGGATCTCGGCGCGCAGCAGGGACTTCACCATGGGGTTGTCGCGGTGGGAGGAGATGAGCAGCACGCCGTCGACGTGACCGGCGGTGATGTAGTCGGTGATCCGTCGGCGCTCTTCGGTGGTGCCCGCGACCATGAGAAGCAGCGGCATCTCGCGCTGCCCGAGGGCCTCGGCGGCGCCGCGCAGCAAGATCGAGAACGTCGGGTCCTCGAAGAGCAGGTGCTGGGGCTCGGTGAGCAGGAAGGCGATCGAGTTGGAGCGGCCCGTCGCGAGCGAGCGGGCGTGCTGGTTCATGGAGTACCCGGTGGTGCGGATCGCCTCCTGGACCGCGGTCAGCGCCTCGGGGGACACCCAGTGGCCGCCGTTGATGACCCTGGAGACCGTCCCGCGGGAGACTCCCGCTGCCGCCGCGACGTCGCGGATGGTCGGGCGCTTGCGCGCGGTGCGTGCTTCCATCTCGGGTTCCACGTTCCAGACTCTAGGTCAACAGGTGGCACCTGGTGGTGCCACGAGGCGCAGGGGAGCGGGTGACCGCACCCCTGCGCCGGTCGTGCGGGTCAGCTCTTGACGGCGCCTGCGGCGAGGTCGACCTGCCAGTAGCGCTGGAGCGTGAGGAACAGCGCGATGAGCGGGAGGATCGACAGCAGGGCTCCGGTGATGACCGAGGTGTACATCGCGGGCTGTGAGGCGCCCTGGTTGAGCAGGCCCGAGAGGCCCACGGTGAGCGGGAACAGCTTGTCGTCGCCGAGCATGATGTACGGCAGCATGTAGTTGTTCCAGATCCCGACGAACTGGAACAGGAACACCGTCACCAGGCCGGGCAGCATCATCGGTACGGCCATCGTCCGGAAGATCCGGAAGTCCTTGGCGCCGTCGGTCCGGGCCGCCTCGATGACGTCGTCGGGGACCGACGCCGCCGCGTAGATGCGTGCCAGGTAGATGCCGTAGGGGCTGATGATGCTCGGCAGCAGGACCGACCAGTAGGTGTTGGTCATGCCGAGCTTGGCGAGCAGCAGGTACTGCGGGATCGCGAGGACCACAGCCGGCACGAGCACCCCGGCGAGCAGGGTGTTGAAGACGGCCTTCTTGCCCGCGAAGCTGTACTTGGCGAGGCCGTAGCCAGCCATCGCCGAGACGACGACCGAGAGCAGCGCGCCGACGCCGGCGTAGAGACCCGTGTTGAGCATCCAGCGCCAGAACAGGCCGCCGCGGTAGGCCGACAGCTCGGAGATGTTGTCGACCAGGTGCGACGACGGCGCGAAGGTGAAGGTCGAGAACAGCTCGGCCGCGCTCTTCGACGAGGCGACGAGCACCCAGGCGACGGGCAGCAGGCAGTACGCCGCGCCGACGAGCAGCACGATGGTGCCGCCCCAGCCGATGCGCGGACGACGGGTCGGGCGGACGACAGAGTGCTGGAGGGCGGAGGAGCCACGGGAGTGCGCGCTCGTCCGGGAGGGGGTCGTGGTGCTCATGTCACTTCTCCTGGCTGAAGGCACGGCTCTGCACGAGGCGCAGGAACCCGAACGAGAGGATGAACGTCGCGGCCGCGATGATGATCGACGTGGCGGCGGCCGAGTAGAGGTCGTCGCGCGTGAAGGCGTCGCGGTAGACCTTCATGAGGGGCGACCAGGTCGTCGAGATGGTGTTGGTCAGCGGGCGCAGCGTCGTGGGCTCCGCGAACACCTGGAGCGTCGCGATCATCGAGAAGACGAAGGTCATGATGAGCGACGGCGTGACGATCGGGACCTTGATGCGCAGCGCGATGGTGCGCTCGTTGGCCCCGTCGATCCGCGCGGCCTCGTAGATGTCCGTCGGGATCGCCTTGAGCGACGTGTAGATGACGATCATGTTGAAGCCGACGCCGCCCCAGAGCGCGATGTTCGCGATCGCGAAGAGCACGAGGTCGGAGGAGAGCAGCGACGGGGCGTCCCAGCCGAGCTTCTCGAAGACGTAGTAGAACGGGCTGACCGCGGGCAGGTAGAGGAAGCCCCAGAGCAGCGACGAGATGACCGCCGGCACCGCGTAGGGCAAGAAGATCGAGATGCGGCTGAAGCCCTTGGCCCGCGCACCGCGCGAGTCGAGCAGCAGGGCGAAGAGCAGCGCGAGGACGATCATCGTCGGCACGAGCAGCAGCCCGTAGAGACCGACCCGCCCGACGCTCGAGAGGAACTCCGGGTCGCTCAGGGCCCGTGAGTAGTTGGCGAACCCGGCCCAGCTCTCGGTCCGCGCCCCGGCCCCGAGGCCGAGCCCGGACACCTTGACGGTCCGCAGGCTGAGGTAGGCGGCGTAGCCGATGGGCAGCGCCATGAAGATGACGAAGAGTGCGATGGCCGGAGCGAGGAAGCCCCAGGCGGGCAGGTCGCGGGTGCCCTTGCTGCGACCCCGGCGCGTGGTCGGGAGGGGCGCAGGGGCCCCGGGTGTCGGCGGGGCGAGCTTCTGGGTGGTCGGCGGCATGAGAGTCGTACTCCTACAGAGCGAGGGGGTCGGCGTGCGCGCGGTGCGCCGGAGTCGAGTGCCCGGCGCAGGGCCGGGCCGTGCCGCGGGGCGTCGCTGACGTGACGCCCCGCGGGGAGGGTGCTGCTGAGGGTGCTGGTCGAGCGGTCGGCCGTGCCGCTGGGGCCGACCGGGTGGTGCGGGTCGTGCGGGTGGTGCTGGTGCCGGTCGAGCAGCCGCTGGCCCGCGGCGACTGCTCGGCGGCTACGCAGCGACTACTCGGCGACCGAGAAGCCGGAGTTCTTGAGGTCCTCGACCGTGGTGGTCTGCATCGACTCGATGCCCTCGACGAACCCTGCGGCCGAGCGGGACTCGGCGGCCTTGCCGAAGGCGTCGTTGAACGCCGAGTAGGCGACGTTGACGTTCGGGCCGTAGGTGAAGGGGTTGGCCGTGCCGGCCGTCTCGGCGACGATCTCGTAGAAGTCCGGCTGGTTGGCGAAGAACGCCGGCGGGTCGGTCAGCGCGGTCGACTGTCCGGGGATGTCGGCCGGGTAGATGCCGGAGACGTCCGCGAGGGCGGCGACGCCCTCCTCGGAGGTGTTCATCCAGGTGATGAACTCGACGGCCTGCTCGGCGTGCTCGGACTGCGTGGTCACCGCGGTGGCCGAGCCGCCCCAGTTGCCTGTCGCGGGGGCCGAGGCGTCCCACTGCGGCATCGGAGCCATCTTCCACAGGCCCTCGGTGTCGGGGGCGTTGCCGGCGAGGACGCCGGGTGCCCAGACGGCGCTGAGCCAGCCGACCTGCGAGCCGTCGTTGAGCGCGGCGTTCCACTCGGGCGTGTACATCGGCTTGTTGTCGATCGTGCCCGCCTCGACGAGGTCGCCCCAGTACTGCGCGACCTTGAGGGTGGCCTCGTCGTCGATGTCGACGGTCCAGGACTCGCCGTCGATGCCCCACCACGAGGCGCCGGCCTGCTGCGCGAGGCCCGTGAAGGATCCGGCGTCTGTCGCCGAGAAGGTCCCGAGGTACTTGGACGGGTCGGCCGTGTGCAGCTGGGCGGCGACGTCTGCGTACTCGTCCCAGGTGGTCGGGACGGCGAGGCCCATGTCCTCGAAGATGTCCGCGCGGTAGTAGAACTGCATGGGCCCGGAGTCCTGCGGGATCCCGTAGACCGCGTCGGTCCCGAGGGTCACGGAGTTCCACACGCCGTCCGCGAAGTGGCCCGAGAGGTCGTCGCCGACCTCGGCCGAGACGTCCGCGAGGGCGTCGGCCGAGACCATCGTCGGGATGGCCTGGTACTCGGCCTGCATGATGTCGGGTGCGCCGCTGCCGGCCTTGATGGCCGTGAGCAGCTTGGTGACGGCTGCGTCGCCGCCGTCCTGCTTGTTGACCGTCACCTGGATGTCGGGGTTCGCCTCGTTCCAGATGTCGACGACAGCCTCCATCTCGGGGGCCCACGTCCAGAACGTGAGGTTCACGGGGCCGTCGGCGGACGAGCCCTCGGAGTCGCTCCCGCAGGCTGCGACGCCGAGGGTGAGTGCTGCGATCGTCACCGCAGCTGCGGTGAGTCGTGTGCGGGCCAGACGCATGTGTCCTCCTTGATCGTCACCTCCGCTTCGTCGCTGAGGTGGGGTACGACGTCGTACTCAGAAACGCCACTGTACCTGTGACCGGTCACAGTACCGGCACACTCCTGCTGGTTGTCAAACATCAGAAAATAGTGTTACCTCGTCGTTGCACAGCGATGTCGAAGTCTGTGAGCGCGCACAGTTGCGAGCACAGGGGAGCACAGGGCAGCGGGTCTAGGGCGCAGGAGCCCGGAGCCGCACGTCGCTGAGAGATCCACGTCAACCGCCGCCTGTCGGCAAGGAGAGCCATGAGCGAGTCCACCGCCGTCCGCACCGCAGGAGCCCCAGCAGGCTGGCTCCCGGGTGTGGGAACCATCAGCTACGGCGGGGACTACAACCCCGAGCAGTGGCCCGAAGAGGTCTGGGTCGAGGACGTCGCCCTCATGCGCGAGGCCGGGGTCAACCTGGTGAGCGTGGGCATCTTCTCGTGGGCCCGGCTCGAGCCGACCGAGGGCGTCTTCGACTTCGAGTGGCTCGACAGGCTCTTCGACCTGCTGCACTCGGCAGGCATCCGGGTCGACCTCGGCACCCCGACCGCAGCCCCGCCGGCCTGGTTCTACGCCACGTACCCCGACTCGCGCGTCGTCACCCGCGACGGCGTCGTGCTGGGCCACGGCTCGCGCGGCATGGTCAGCCCGTCCTCCCCCGACTACCGCCGGGCCTGCGCGCGCATCACCCGCGCCCTCGGCGAGCGCTACGGCTCCCACCCGGCCCTCGCGCTGTGGCACGTCCACAACGAGTACGGCGCCCCCGTCTCGGACAGCTACGACGAGCACAGCGTCCGTGCCTTCCGAGCCTGGCTGCAGGAGCGCCACGGCTCCCTCGACGGTCTCAACGCCGCCTGGGGCACGGCCTTCTGGGGCCAGACCTACCGCGAGTGGGAGCACGTCGGGGCCCCGGCCACGTCGGCCAGCGTCGTCAACCCCGCGCAGCGCCTCGACTTCGCGCGCTTCACCTCCGACGCGCTGCTCGCGTGCTTCACGGCTGAGCGTGACATCCTGCACGAGCTCTCGCCCGGCGTCCCGGTGACGACCAACTTCATGGCGACGAGCTGCCCCTCGATGGATCTGTGGCGCTGGGCGCGCGAGGTCGACATCGTGAGCAACGACCACTACCTGACGGCCGCCGAGGTCCGCAACCACGTGACGCTGGCCCTCGACGCCGACCTCACCCGCTCGCTCGCGGGCGGCAAGCCGTGGATCCTCATGGAGCACTCGACCTCGGGCGTCAACTGGCAGCCGCGCAACGTGGCCAAGCGCCGCGGCGAGATGGCCCGCAACGCGCTCTCGCACCTCGGGCGTGGGGCTGACGGCATCCTCTTCTTCCAGTGGCGGGCCTCGCGCTCGGGCGCCGAGAAGTTCCACTCGGCGATGCTGCCCCACGCGGGCACCTCGAGCCGGGTGTGGAAAGAGGTCGTCGAGCTCGGCGGCACCCTGGCCGACCTCTCCGAGCTGCGCGGCTCGCAGGTGCACGCCGACGTCGCGATCCTCTGGGACTGGGAGTCGTTCTGGGCGCAGGACCTCGAGTGGCGACCGAGCGTCGACCACTCGCACCGCGAGCGCATCGTCGCCTTCTACGACCAGCTGTGGCGCGACGACGTCACGGCTGACCTGGTCCACCCCGAGGCCGATCTCAGCGGGTACAGGCTCGTGCTCGCCCCGGCGTCGTACCTGCTGACCGACGCGGCGGCGGCGAACCTCACCTCGTACACGGCTGCTGGCGGGACGCTGGCCGTCTCGTGCTTCTCCGGGCTGGTCGACGAGAACGACGCCGTGCGTGCTGGTGGCCTGGTCGCTGCGCTGCACGACGTGCTGGGTGTCCGGGTCGACGAGCTGCTCCCGCTGCGCGAGGGCGACTCGATGACGCTGGCCGGCGGATGCTTCGAGGGTGCTGCGGCTAACGTCTGGGCCGAAGACCTCGTGGTGACGACGGCCGAGGTCGTGGCGTCCTACGTGGACGGTCCGGCCGAGGGCGAGGCGGCCATCACCCGCAACGTCCACGGGGAGGGTGCAGCCTGGTACACCTCGACGCGCCTGACCGGTGCGTCGCTGACGACCTTCCTCGACGGCGCGTACGCCGACGCGGGGATCGTCCCGGACCGTACGCTGCCCGACGAGGTCGAGGTCGTGCGCCGCCGGTCGGTCGACGGGTCCACGGAGTTCACCGTGGTGCTCAACCACGGGACCGAGGACGTCGTGGTCCCCGGGACGGGCCAGGTGCTCGTGGGTGACGAGTTCGACGGCGAGGTCTTCGTGCGGGCCGGTGGTGTCGCGGTGGCGCGGGCCGACGTGGCGGCCGGCCCGGTGATCACCGAGGCCTGACAGGCTCGGCGGACGCGTGGGCCCGAGGGCCGAGCAGAGCCCGGCGTCGGAGGTCCGACGTCGGGCTCTGCTGTGTCACGACCCGTACAGCCCGAAGGCGTCCTCGGCGAGGGAGAACAGGTCGACGGGGGCGGGCAGGGCGAGCGGGTCGTCGGTCGCGAGCTGGAGGCTCACCACGACGGTCTCCCCGTCGGCGGTCTCGGCCAGCCAGGACCCGGCGATCTCACCGGGTGCGTTGCCGCCCTTGAAGGCTACGTAAGGCCAGTCGGCCTCGTCGAGGGTGATCCCGGTGTTCGCCGACAGGATGTCGCGGACGGGCTCGCCGGCCTCGGTCCCTGCCATGGTCTGCAGGCCGGCGTGCGCGGAGCAGAGGTCGGCAGCCGTGGCGAACCAGTCGAGGCCGTCGTCCCAGCGCGGGGTCGTGACAGACATCGGGTCGATGTCGAGCACGCCCGCCGGCACCTGGTCCTGCAGCGCCTCGCGCGCGTTCACGTCGAGGTCGGTCCAGCTCGGGACGGACTCCGGGGCGCCCCAGCCGAACCAGAAGAGGTCGCGCGTGGTGAGCAGCGGGGTGTTGAGCGCCGGGTCGTGGTGGCCCATGTCGTCCATCGCGGAGACGACGGCGTCGCGGCCCACCGTGCTGATGAGCAGGTCTGTCGCGGTGTTGTCGCTGATCGAGATCATGCCCGCCGCTGCCTGCTGGACGGTCACGGTGGTCCCGGCCGGCTGGTCCTGCAGGGTGCCTGAGGGCAAGGACTTGAGGTCGTCGGTGAGGGTGAGCTCGGTGTCCCAGGTGAGGGTGCCGTCGGCGACGGCCGTCACCACGGCCCCGAGGACGTAGAGCTTGACGATCGACCCGACGGGCATCGGCGTGGCCGTCTCGCCGGCCTGGTGGACGGGTGTGCACAGACCGGCCTCGTCGACGGTCGACACCTGGAGCGAGTGGTCGACGCCGGTGTCGCCGAGCAGCGAGTCCAGCTCGTCCC
>Ga0247813_10000303_pt1 | contig 53798 bp, 46 predicted proteins | sample UWRJL169409C1_FD_180719 | JGI IMG/M metagenome (GOLD analysis project Ga0247813, IMG submission 180719) | Plant litter microbial communities from Arlington Agricultural Research Station in Wisconsin, United States - UWRJ-L169-409C-1 | ecosystem: Environmental > Terrestrial > Plant litter >... | reverse complement strand
TGGTCGCCCTGCTCCCCCTGTTCATCGTGCTGTTCACGGCCTTCAAGCCGACGTCGGAGGTCAACGCCTTCCCGCCGACGCTGCTGCCCGACGCCTGGACCACGGCGAACTTCGAGCGGATCTTCTCCGACCTGCCCTTCACCAGGCTCATCGGCAACAGCTTCGTGTTCGCCGGCGGGGTCACCCTGTTCGCGGTGAGCTTCGACGCCCTCGCGGCCTACGCGCTGGCCCGCATCGACTTCCGCGGGCGCAAGCTCTTGCTCGTCGCGATCGTGGCCACCCTGATGATCCCGTTCCAGGCGACGCTCGTCCCCGTCTACCAGATCGTCAGCGACCTCGGCTGGGTCAACTCCTTCGCCGGGCTCATCGCGCCGCGCGCCGCCGACGCCTTCGGCATCTTCTTCCTCAGGCAGTTCTTCGTCGCGCTGCCTCGCGACCTCGACAACGCCGCCCGGATCGACGGGGCCTCAGAGTTCCGCGTGTTCTGGCAGATCATCCTGCCGAACGCCCGCCCCGCGGTCCTCACCCTCGCGATCTTCGTCTTCGTCAACAACTGGAACGACCTGCTCTGGCCGCTGGTCTTCACCACAGACAGGGAGATGGGCACCATCACCTCAGGACTCACCCAGCTGACAGGCCCCGGCGGGATCGTGCCGTACGGCGTCATGATGGCGGGCTCGCTCGTCGCCGTCGTCCCGCTGGTCTTCGCCTTCATGCTCGTGCAGCGCAAGTTCATCGAGTCCATCGCCACGACGGGGCTCAAGTGAGCGCCGCTGACTGCGCCCCGGGCCGGGCACCGGACCGTGATTCAGGCCGTGCCCCAGGCCGCGCACCGCGGTGGTACGAGGACGGCGCACTGCACTTCGGCCTTGGCATCGAAGACACCTTCGTCCCGCAGGGCGGCCCGGGTGAGCGCCCGATCGACGAGTACGAGCTCACCGACCACTACGCCCGCTACTCCGAGGACCTCGGGCTGGCCTCCGATGCCGGCGCGACCTTCATGCGGTGGGGCGTCCCGTGGCACAGGGTCAACCCCGAGCGCGGGGTGTGGGACTGGTCCTGGGTGGACCGCGTGGTCGACAGGTTCGGCGAGCTCGGTCTGCGCCCTGTCATCGACCTGCTGCACTACGGGACCCCGCTGTGGCTCGACGGGCAGTTCTCGAACCCCGACTACCCGGAGGTCGTCGCCGAGTACGGCGTGGCCTTCGCCGAGCGCTACGGGGACCGCGTCACCGACTACACCCCGGTCAACGAGCCGATGATCCACGCGCTGTTCTGCGGCGTCTACGGCTACTGGCCGCCGTACCTCACCGGTGACGACGGGCTCACGACGATGGTCCGAGCCCTCGGCGAGGGCTTCGTCCGCACGCAGCGCGGGATCGCCGAGGTGCTGGGCGACCGCGTGACCTTCATGCACGTCGACGCCTCCATGCGGTACGCGGGCGACGTGCACGGCGAGCACCGCGCGACGGCCGAGAGGCTGCGGCACCAGGCGCACCTGGTCGAGGACCTCGTCACCGGGCGGGTCGACGACCAGCACCCGCTCGCCGGCGTGCTGCTCGGCCACGGGATGGACGACGCGTCCCTCGCGTGGTTCGCCGACCACGCTGTCCGCCCGGACATCGTGGGGGTCAACTACTACCCGCGGATCTCGACCGAGCTGTTCGAGGAGGGGGTGCACCACGCGGGCGGTTTTGCCGACCCGCGCCCCGCCCAGGACGCCGGCGTCGCCGGGCTCGTCGAGGTGCTGCTCGAGGCCGAGCGCCGGCACGGCGCACCCGTCATGCTCACCGAGACGGCCGTCACCGCCCCGGTGGCCGACAGGGTCGCGTGGCTGCACGAGTCCGTCGCGGCGATCCGCACCCTGCGCTCGCTCGGCCACGACATCGCCGGGTACACGTGGTGGCCCGTGTTCGACATGTACGAGTGGACGTACCGCCACGGCACAGCGCCGCGCGAGGAGTACCTGCTGACGATGGGCCTGTGGGACCTGGTGGAAGACGGGCGCGGTGGGCTGGACCGTCGGCGGACACCTGTGGCCGACACCTTCCGTGCCCTCGCGACCGATGCGCGCGCCAACGGTGCTGTCAGTGCTGATGGCGCTGACGGGCCGGACGATGCCGATGACAGCACCGGTGTCGACAGCGCTGCCGGTGCTGCCGGTGCCGCGGACGAGACGAGGGTGGCATGAGCGAGGTCGTCGAGAGCGAGAAGACGGCCGGGGCGATCCCCAACCCGATCGTCCTCCAGCGGGCCGACCCCTGCGTGCTGCGCCACGACGGTCAGTACTACTTCACGGGGTCCCACCCGCTCTACGACAGGGTGGTCCTGCGGCGCGCGGAGCGGTTGGACGACCTCCAGGCGGCCGAGGAGGTGACGATCTGGGAGCGGCATGCCGACGGCCCGATGTCGCAGCTCATCTGGGCACCCGAGATCCACCGCGTGGACGGCGCCTGGTACATCTACCTCGCCGCCGCGCCCGACGCGCTGGGGACCGTCGACGTCCCGGGCTCGGCCGAGACCTTCAACCACCGGGTCTTCGTGCTCGAGAACACCGCCGACGACCCCTTCACCGGGGAGTGGGTCGAGCGCGGCCAGGTGGACACCGGGTGGGAGTCCTTCGCCCTCGACGCCACGAGCGTCGTGATCGACGGCGAGCAGTACCTCGTGTGGGCGCAGCAGGCCTTCGACGTGCGGGGGCACTCCAACATCTACATCGCCCGGATGGCGGACCCGTGGACCCTCGCGACACCTGCCGTGCTGCTCACGAAGCCTGAGCACGACTGGGAGACCGTCGGGTTCTGGGTGAACGAGGGCCCCTCGGTGCTGGTGCGCGAGGGACGGGTCTTCCTCACGTACTCGGCCTCGGCGACAGGCGTCGAGTACGCGATGGGTCTGCTGACCGCCGACCTCGGTGACGACCTGCTGGACCCGGCGTCGTGGACCAAGAGCCCCGACCCTGTGCTCGTGTCTGACCCGTCGGTCGGCCAGTACGGACCCGGCCACAACTCGTTCACCGAGCTGCCCGACGGGACCCCCGTGCTCGTCTACCACGCACGCAGCTACACCGAGATCGCCGGGGACCCGCTCTGGGACCCGAACCGTCACGCCCGGGCTCAGGTGCTGCCCTTCGACGCGGACGGCAACCCCGTGTGGGGGACGCCGGTGCCAGATGTGCGGCCTGTGCCGACGAGCCAGGAGGTGCTGTCGCCGGGCGGGGTGTGAGCGCGGGTCCGCACGCGCGCGCCCCCGACGGTCGGTGAACCCCAGCTCTTCGAGGGCCTACATGGGCACCTGGAAGAGTGCGCGCAGAGGATCGGCCACCGTCCGGACGACTGCCATGTAGGACGCCGAGGCCAACCACAGCACCGGGAAGCCGCACCAGGCGAAGGTCCGGATCGATGTCCGCACCTCGCGGGCCGGCGGAGGTCCGGCGTCTGGTCCCCCACCATGGCGAGACGCCCACTGCTCCACCCGGCCGACGTGGCGGACCGGACGCAGCCGCGGGAAGAGGTCTTTCAGTGTCGAGTCCCCGTAGGCCACGCAGTCGATCCGGCGCTCGTCGTCCAGGACGATCGCCAACCCGCTCTGAGCCTCAGCACCGCGCACCCTGGCCGCGGGGACGGTGACCGTCGTAGCGACGTTGACGACCCTCAGCTGGTCGCCGACGCCATCTACCCGCGTCGAGGCGATGAGGATCAGCACCCAGGAGAGCAACGCGAGCCCGGTGGCGTTCGCCAGGTACTCGGACCACGGGTCGGCCGCAGACACCGAGACCGTGACGATCGCGAGCACCCCCGCCGCACCCGTCAGGAAGATCCCGACGAAGGCACCGATAGCCCGGTTCCACGGGACCACGGTCTCGGTGCCCCGACGGCGCCCACCTGACGACCCCCACCTCTTCTCAGGTGGGCCGACATCAGGCACCGTGCACCTCCAGCCACAGGTTGAGCTGGTCGGCCCTTCTCTGCACGCCACCTCGGCGTCTCTCGACGAAGGAGTACTGGGCGAGCTGCACGAGGCTGTGCTCGCCCCCGTCAGGCACCACGACAGTGACGTAGCTGTACACCAGAGGGAGCATGTCCATCTCCCGCTGGTCGACCCGTGCGAAGGAGCCCCGAGGGAAGGTCTGCCGGGTGACCACACCTCGGATCTCGACGCCCTCCGCCGAGCGGCGCGCCCCCATCGTCAGGCCTCTCAGCACCAGGCCCAGCCCGACCAGCAGCGCTGGAGCCAGCAGCAGCACATCGAGGACTCCGACAGGTCCGTCCGTGAGACCGGCGACACCGAGGGTCAGCCACACGAGTCCTCCAGCGAGGCAGGCGCCGTTCTTCCAAGAACGCATCGTGCGATCCACCTGTGGGTGCCTCTTTCGTCTCGGGCGCACTGCTCGCGGCAGCAACGCACGAGAAGACTACGGCGCACCCGTCGGCCGCGAGGCACCACATCCGAGGGTTCACCCTCGGTGCTCTGCGGTCCATGCGCACCGGGTCAGGAGATGCTCCCCCACCCTTCCTCGGCCAGGGCCCGGCAGGCGAGCTCGTCGCCGGAGGCGCACGACAGGGTCAGCAGCCGACGAGCCTCGTCCAGCTCGCCCAGGTCGATCAGCAAGATCCCCAGGTTGGTCTGCGCGTTCTCGTCACCGCTTCGGGTCGCGTCTTCGAGCGCGGCCCGGGCACGCGCGACGTCACCACGCTCTTCGTAGCGCCTGGCCAGCGTCACGAGCACCGGGAGAGGGTCGGTCTCGAGGAACGACTCCAGGAGCTCGACAGCCTCCTGCCCCGACACGCTGCCACCGATCACGCACTCGACGGCAGACTCAGGGCTGACGAACCGCGTCTCGTAGACGAGCGTGGCGGCCTCGTCGCTCCTGCCGAGCGCACGGAGCACCGCGCCGAGCCGCACCGCGGTCTCCGGCATGGCCGCCGCGCGTCTGTAGAAGTGCTCTGCGCGGTCGAGGTCGCCCCGGTCGGCCGCGTGCTGGGCCGCCATGAAGGCGCCTTTGACGTCGCCTGACTCTGCCGACCGCTCGAACCACGAGGCGGCCTCGTCATCGTCACCGGACTCGAGCTTCGCGTTGCCGAGGTTCAGCAGGGAGTCGGAGACCCCACGCTTCTGCGCCTCGAAGAAGAACAGTGCTGCGACCGACGGATGTCCCGCCTTGAGCAGGGCGTTCCCGAGGTCGTGCAGGGCGTCGACGTCTCCCTCGAGCAGACCGTCGACCGCGAAGGCCACGTCACCTTCGAGGTCGTCGTACGGTTCGTCGTCCATGAAGCCCCCAACTCCAACCGCTCTGCAGGCCCGGTCGGGACTGGCTGCAGCAGCCTACGGGGTGGTCGGCGGGACGTCGGCAAGCGGCCCGGGTGTCTGGCCTCAGCGCTCGGCTTGCATCCGCCCGACCCACGCCTCGAAGGGGTCCGGGTCTGCGGCCGGCCAGAGCGACGGGACGTCGGTGTCGAGCTCGGCCTCGACCCACGCCCGGAACGCGGCGTGCGCCTCGACGGCGTCCTCGTCCTCGGGTTCCTCTCCCAGGTCCCACGAGCCGAGCTCGTGATAGCCGACGGCGATCAGCCGGAGGAAGTCGACGGGCGAGTCCGCGAGCAGGTAGGTGTCACCGTCGGAGCCGAGGGCGACGAACCGCACCTGGTCCCCGTCGATCCACACCGCCCCGGTGCCGCCGTCTCCTGAGATCTGCGCGATCGGCACCAGCTGGTCGAAGCCCGGGTCACCCGGCTCGAACCACCCGTCGAGCGACTCTTGCGCGGAGAACACAGCCCCCAGCTGACGCGTCCCGGCGTACGGCGTGACGAAGTAGCCGTTCGGCCCGTCGACCACCCACCCCTGCTGCTCCATCCACGACCAGGCACGGTCGAGGGGCTCCGGGACCATGAAACCCTCGGGCAGACGCGGGGTCAGGAGATCGGTGAGCCTGGACATCGGATTCCTCTCGGTCATTGGTCTCCATGATCTCGACCGAGGCGGGCGGTGTCTCGGGCAGGAGTCCCCATCGTCCCCGGCGAGCGAGAACCGTGCCTCTGGCGGAGCGCGAGGCGTCACCTTCAGATGTCCTGGCTGTACCGCCTCCGCTGGAGCTCGAGGCCGTGCGGCGGCTCCTCGCAGACGGTGATGCTCGCGATCGTGGCCCCGTCACGGGAGTGCGCGTGGATCCACCCCCGCTCGAAGTCCCACAGGAAGTCGCGCTGCTCGTTGAAGAACCCGGGCATCCCCAGGGGGATGTCTTTGCGGGTCGGTGCGGCGGGCATCCCGTCGACGAAGGCTGGGAACCTGTCGGCCTGGTGCTTGTGCGGGCCGATCTCGACGGCCGTGACGCGGCCGCTGCGCAGGCGCACGCGAGCACCGGGGAGGTCCTGCACGTATGCGACGAGATCGTTCGACGCCTCGCGTCCCAGGACGTCGAGGAAGGTCGTGAAGTCGCCGGACCGCCACCTGTTGAAACGGTGCGCCACGGTGACGTCACCGAGGGCTGCCGTGATCGAGGACGGCGACCCGTCCTTCCAGCCGTGCTCGACGACGAGGTCGCGCTGTCCGTACCTGTACAGGTCGCTGTGACCGCTCGACGCGACGGGGCCGCCGAGCGCACGGCGGAGGTCCTCTCTCGACGCCGGCCACGTCAGTCCGGGGACCAAGTCGGGCAGGTGCCTGTAGGTCGAGTCGCCGCCCTCGGCGCTGAGGTTGACGCGCACGCTGAGCACCTGGTCGTCCTGGACCTGCATCTCCACGCCGCCATCGAAGACGATCAGGCGTCGCCCGAATCCGGACGATGCCGCCCACCGGCGGTAGGTCCCGTCCGAGAGCCTGGCGACAGCCCGGAAGGCGGGACTCTGCTCGGGCTTCCCCAGCGCACCGAGGAGCAGGTCGATCTGGCCTCCTGGTAGCGGCACGGGTGGGGTGCGGCTCAGCACGACGTCGACGAGCCCGTCGTCGACGAAGCCCAGCCGCACCGGGAAGCCCTCGATCTGGAAGGTGTCGGTCGCGGCGTCGACGGGGTCGCCGAGGATGGCGCGGGCGCGCTCACGGCCGCTGCCCGCGGTCAGGCCGCCGATCAGCGCGGCTGGGCGCGGGTAGGCGCCGTCGCCGGCGAGCGCGAAGGCCATGCTGAGCACGCCCTCGGAGTCGGCCTCGGTCTGGGCTGTGTCTCCCGCGAGGCGCCGAGAGATCTCGACACGCTCGCTGTCGGTCGGCTCACCCAAGGCGTCGATGTGCCACCAGATCTCGCCGCGGCACGGGTCGGGGAGCCTGCGCGTCCGCGAGGGATACCAGTGCTCGGGGCGCCACGAGCCTCCACCCGGGTGGAAGAGGAGCTGGTCGTCGTGATCACCGCGCCAGCACTCCATGACGTAGCTGCCGCCGACAGGCTCCCCCGCGATCTCCGAGGCGTAGTGCTCGTCGGTCAGCGCGAAGAGTGCGTCGGCCGAGCCGTGGCCGACCTGCTGGTCGACGCCGACCCAGGGGCGGCCGGAGTGGAGCTCGATGCCGAGGCTCGGGCGCTGGTTGACCTGGACGAAGTGCTTCGGGTCCGGGTGGTCTGGCTTCTTACGGGCCATCTCGGAACCTCCCGGTGCAGTTGGCGACCGTGTATGCACGGACCCAGGACTCCCTTGAGCCCCGTCGCGCAGCCTGCCATCTCGGACCGGTCCCTGCACCAGATGCCCATCTCTCGTCGCTTCCCGGCTGCTACCTTCTGCCGATGACAGCGTCCTCTCCACGTCCTGCGGCTACGGAGCCCCGCTCCACGGATCGCCCCCGTCGAGACGGGTCGTGGGGATTCTTGGCGTCGCTGCTCTCGCTGATCGCCATCGGCGCGCACTACCTGTGGTGGGACCTCCGCCTCGAGGACGAGCTTGTCGCCTCGTGGGCTAGCAGCGGTCTCACCGAGGTCGTCGCGGCCCGAGAGACGATCGCCACCGCGACCGCCGTGATCTCGCAGGTCGCAGCTGTCCTCGTCGTGGTGGTGCCGATCGTCGTCTGGTACCTGCGTCGGTCACCGTGGTGGCCACCCCTCGCCATCACCGCCGTCGCGCTGCTGGCCACGTGGATCGCGACCTATTCGAGCATGACGCTCCTCCGGTACCCGGGAGTCTGAGCGCCCTGACGTCCCTACCGAGTCGCCGTCGTGAAGGCCAAGGCGGGTCCGTGCCCCGGCGCCAGAGACCCCTGGAGGGTCAGGGCTGCCGCGCCGATCGCCGCCGCGTCGCGCGGGTTGGCCGAGAGGTCCACCGAGACCGGGTGCGAGCGTCGGGCGAAAGACCGTTCGAGGGCGGCCCGTGTCTCGCGCGCGTAGATCGAGCCGGCGTTGGCCATGGCCGGCCCGGTGAGGACGATCTCGTCTAGGTCGAAGAGGTTGCAGAACGTCAGCGTCGCGGAGGCGACCGCTCGCGCCCCTCGGGTGATGAGGGCTTCGGCGGCCGCGTGCCCGGCGATCGCCGCGAGGGAGAGGGTGTCGTAGTCGAACTGGACCAGCCCTGGCTCGAAGCTGAGGTCCAGGCCGCTGAGCTCGTCGCGTCGCGTCGCGGCCTCTCGCAAGATCGCACCGGGTGAGGCGACCAGCTCGAGGCAGCCGTAGTTGCCGCAGGCGCACAGCGCGCCCGCCGAGTCGACCGAGATGTGGCCGATCTCGGTGGCGTTGGAGCTCGCCCCTCGGTAGAGCGACCCGTCGGTGACGACCCCGGCCCCGATCCCCGTCCCGAGGTAGATCGCACCGAAGGTGGAGTAGCGGGAGACCCCTCGGCTCCAGAACTCCCCGAGGGCGGCTGCGCTCGCGTCGTTGTCGACGAGGACAGGGATGGCGAGCGTCTCCTCGAGGTGGCGCCGCAGCGGGAAGCCGGTCCACGACGGGAGCGTCGGGGCCTCGACGATGCCACCGTGGTCGTGGTCGAGGGGCCCGGGCACCACCACGGCGACACCGGTGACGTCGGCGACGGCGACGCCGGCCAGATCGAGGAACTGCCTGTAGGCGTGGCCGATCCGCTGGACGACCTCGACGGGCGGTGCTGTCTGGGCACCCCAGAACCCCTGGCGGGCGACCACACCCCCGTTGGTGTCGGTCGCGACGAAGGTCATCGTGTCGAAGCCGAGCTGGATCCCGATGCCGATGCCGGCCCGGCTGTTGATGTCGAGGAGCCGGCGCGGCTTGCCACCGGTCGACGGCGCCAGTCCCTTCTCGACGATCACGCCGTCGTCCAGGAGCTTTCGGACGATGACCGACACGGCGGGCTGGGTGAGGCCGGTCGCCTGCGTGAGCTCGACCCGGCTGATCGGCCCTGACGAGCGGACGAGGTCGACGATGAGCGCCCGGCTGCCGGGGGACTCCGGCGTGGACTCTCGTCGTGCCATCTCGGTGACCTCTCGGTTCGACGTGGGCGCGGTGCCCGGCTGCTCGCCCAGCGTAGGGTCTCACTGTGCTACAGGATCACGCCCCGATCGGCATCGCGCTCGTCCGTCCCGCCGAGATCATGGGGGCCGAGCCATACTTCCACGACTTGATCGCCGGGATCGAACGGGTGACGCTCCCGCACGGCTACTCCGTGCTCTTGCGCGTCCTCTCCTCGCACGACTCCGAGGTCGTGACGTACGAGGAGTGGGCCACCGACGGCAGGGTCAGCGCGGTGCTCCTCGTCGACCTGGCGGAGGGTGACCACCGCCCACCCCTGGTCCAGCGGCTGGGCCTGCCTGCCGTGATCATCGGACCGCCGGACCACGCCGGCTTCACAGCGGTGTGGACCGACGACGACGAGGCCATGCGCGACACCGTCCGACGGTTGGCGGCGCTGGGACACTCCTCGATCCTCCACGTCGGCGGACCGGCCGACCTCACCCACTCCCGGCGGAGGCGGGCATCGTTCACGGAGACCTGCGCCGAGGTGTCGGCGCAGCCGTACTACGGCGCCGGGGACTACTCACGGGCCTCGGGCGTCGCCGCGATGAAGTCCGTCCTCACCGGCACCGAGCGTCCCAGCGCCGCGATCTTCGACAGCGACCTCATGGCTCTCGCCGCCCTGGACGCCGCGCGTGACGCAGGGGTCGCCGTGCCGCGAGACTTCTCGATCGTCTCGTGGAACGACTCGGCGCTGTGCCAGCTCTCCTCTCCCCCGCTCTCGGCGGTCGCGCGCGACGCCCAGGCGGTCGGCCAGCTCGCCGGCACGGCAGTCCTGGACCTGCTCCAGGGCGGGCAGCCGACGCTCCTCCATGGCCCGCCAGCCGTCCTCGTGGAGCGCGGGAGCACGGCGGGGACCGTGACACTTCCGTAACATAAATAATTTATGTAAGCCCTTGACGGGGTAGTCGGGACCGAGCGAGGCTTGGTCTCGTCGTCGACCGACGACGCCTCCACGAAGGCCACCTGGCACAGGAGCCATGGCCTAGGCCCCGACCCCGCCCGCGGCCTCCGCGCGCCCCGACGGGACATCACTGTCGCGCTCTCCGCCTCACCCCACTGCCGACACAGCTGTCAGCAGCACACGAAGGAGAACCTCCCCATGAACAAGACGTCCTCGACCCTCTCGGCCCTGACCGCCGCATCAGCCCTCGTCCTCGCCGGCTGCTCGGGCGGTTCCGGCCCGGAGAGCACCGACGACCACCCGGCCGGTGAGATCACCGTGCTGACCAACCGCACCGACCTGGTCGACACGGTCTTCCAGGACTACGCCGACACCTTCAACGAGACGTACCCCGACGTCGAGGTGAAGTTCGAGGCCCTCACCGACTACGAGGGCGACCTGCGGATCCGCCTGAACTCCCGCGACTACGGCGACGCCCTCCTCATCCCCACCTCGAACGTCTCCCCCAACCAGTTCGCGGACTTCTTCGAGCCCCTCGGGACCACCGACGAGCTCGGCGAGACCTACCGCTTCATCCACGACGGCAGCTACGACGGCACCGTCTACGGCCTCTCGACCTTCGGGTCGGCCATGGGCTACGTGTTCAACCGGGACGTGTGGACCGAGGCGGGGATCACCACGCCTCCCACCACCGAGGAGGAGTACCTCGACGCACTCCAGACGATCAAGGACACCACCGGCGCCGTGCCGTACTACACGAACTACGCCGACGGCTGGCCGCTCGACACCCTCGCGGGGAACATCGGCGGCGTCACCGGCCCGGACGCCCTCAACGAGATGATCACCGACGAGTCGCCGTGGACCGAGGGCAAGGACATCTACGCGATCGACAGCCTGCTGTACGAGACCGTGGCTGCGGGCCTCACCGAGGCCGACCCCACGACCACCAACTGGGAAGAGTCGAAGACCCTGCTGGCGAGCGGCGACATCAGCTCGATGGTCCTCGGCTCGTGGGCCGTCACCCAGATGCAGGACGCGGCCGAGCTGGCCGGCAAGCCCCGCGAGACCATCGGGTTCTGGCCGATGCCGTGGACGACCGACGGCCAGTTCGAGTCCGTCACGGCGACAGACAAGCTCATCGCGGTGAGCAAGAACTCCGACAACAAGCCGGCCGCTCGCGCCTGGGTCGACTGGTTCACCAACGACTCCGGCTTCGCCGAGAGCCAGGGCGCGATCAGCCCGCTGCTCTCGGCTGAGGAGCCCGACACCCTCGCCGACTTCACCGAGCTCGGCGTCGACTACGTCGAGCTCACGCCCCGCCCCACCGGCGACGAGAGCCTCATCAACGACATCGCGAACTCCGCCGAGATCACCCTCTTCGGCAACCAGTACCGCCAGCAGCTCATCGACACCGCGCGCGGGGCACGCGACGGAGACAAGGCCGCCTTCTTCGACGACCTCAACGCCCGCTGGGCCACGGCCGTCGGCCAGAACCAGTAGCTCCCCGCCGTTGGTGCGCGCCCGACGACCACGTCGGGCGCGCACCACGACTGCTGTGCCCTCGGAAGGAGCACTCGTGTCCATCGCACCCAGCGCCGCCAGACAAGACGCCGCACGACCATCGACCAGGCCTTCAGCGCGACCTCGCCGCAGGAAGACCGCCGGGTGGGGAGCCACCCCTTGGCTCTTCCTGCTGATCCCCCTGGCCTTCCTCGTCACCTTCACCTACATCCCCGTGGCGAACATGTTCTGGTACAGCGTCACCGACTGGGACGGGCTGGCCCTCGAGAAGGGCTTCGTCGGCGCCGACAACTTCGTCAGCATCTCCACGCGGCCCGAGTACTTCCGCGTCTTCGCCGTCAGCCTCTACTACCTGGTGGGCGCGGGAGCCCAGCTGATCCTCGCCTTGTACTTCGCAACCCTGCTGAGCTTCAACACCCGGTTCAAGAACTTCTTCAAGGGCGTGATCTTCTTCCCGTACCTGCTCAACGGCGTCGCGATCGGCCTGATGTTCCTGTACTTCTTCAGGCCTGGCGGGACGCTCGACAGCACGCTCGCGATCTTCGGGCTGCAGGACCCTCCGCTGTGGCTCGGTGACCCCTCGATCGTCAACATCTCGCTCGCCGCGACGTCGGTGTGGCGGTACATGGGCCTGAACTTCGTCTTGTTCCTCGGCGCGATCCAGTCTGTGCCGTCCGAGCAGTACGAGGCTGCGGACCTCGACGGCGCCAGCTCCTGGCAGAAGTTCCGATTCATCATCCTGCCGAGCATCCGCCGCATCCTCGGGCTCACCATGATCCTCGCCGTCTCCGGAGCGCTGTCGGCCTTCGAGATGCCGTACATCATGACCGGCGGCGCGAACGGGTCGACGACCTTCGTCATCCAGACCGTCGACACCGCCTTCCGCTTCGCGAACGTCGGCCTGGCCTCGGCCATGGCCATCGTGCTGCTGGTGATCGTCCTGCTCATCACCGCTGTGCAGCGGAAGTTCTTCCCCGACGAGAAAGCGACCGTCGAATGACCACGACAGAGCGGGCCACAGTCTCCCCTCCCCAGAGCACCGCGCCGGCTTCTCGCAAACCTCGGAGACGTCGTGCCGACCTCGGGTTCCTCGGGACCGTCCTCAAGTACGCGTCGCTCGTCGCCGCCTGCGTCGCCGCGCTCATGCCGATCGTCACGATCTTCATGCTCGCCTTCAAGACCAACGAGGAGTACCGCACGACCGGGCCGCTCGACGCCCCGTCGAGCTGGTTGAACTTCGACAACTTCGTCACCGCCTTCACGCAGGGCGGCATGGTGACCGGTTTCCTCAACACCGGGTTCATCCTCGTCATCTCGATCACCGGCACCATCTTCACCGGGACGATGACCGCCTACGCGATCGACCGCTTCAGGTTCCGCGGTCGCCCCCTGGTGACGGGCCTGTTCTTGCTCGCCACCCTCGTGCCCGCAGTGACGACCCAGGTCGCGACGTTCCAGATCATCAACGGCATGGGGCTGTTCAACACCCCGTGGGCCGCGATCGTGCTGTTCACCGGGACGGACATCGTCGCGATCTTCATCTTCCTCCAGTTCATGGCGTCGATCCCGATCTCCCTCGACGAGGCGGCGATGCTCGACGGCGCCAACCGGTTCACCGTCTACTGGCGCATCATCCTGCCGCTGCTCAAGCCGGCCGTCGCGACTGTCGTGATCATCAAGGGCATCGCGGTCTACAACGAGTTCTACATCCCTTTCCTCTACATGCCCTCGCGTGACCTCGGGGTCATCTCGACCTCGCTCTTCAGGTTCATGGGGCCCTTCGGGTCACGTTGGGAGGTCATCGCCGCCGGCGCGATCTTGGTGATGATCCCGACCCTCGTCGCCTTCCTCTTCCTTCAGCGATTCATCTACAACGGACTAGTCTCAGGAGCCACCAAGTGACCACCGCACCGACCCAGCAGACCGCCCTCCCGAGCAGCCAGGTCCTGCCCGTCGGCTGGCAGCTCCGCGCCCTCGACGGCCCGGTGCCGGCCTCGATCGCCGGAGTCGTCGTCGAGGCAACAGTCCCCGGGCTCGTGCACACCGACCTGCTGACCGCAGGCCTCATCCCCGACCCCTTCCTGGACCGCAACGAGCACGCCGTCACCTGGATCGGCGAGACCGACTGGGAGTACTCGACGACCTTCGAGTGGGCACCCGACGGGAACACCCGCCACGACCTCGTCTTCGACGGACTCGACACCTTCGCCACCGTGGCGCTCAACGGTGCGACGGTCGGGTCGACGCGGAACCAGCACCGCACGTACCGCTTCGGCATCGACGAGCACCTGCGCGAGGGCATCAACGAGATCACCGTGACCTTCGCGTCGCCCGTCCGGGAGGCAGATCGCGCGAGCCTCGAGATCGGCTACCGCCCGCACACCTACTCCCACCCCTTCAACGCGGTCCGCAAGGCGGCGTGCAACTTCGGCTGGGACTGGGGGCTCGACGCTGCGTCGTCGGGCATCTGGAAGGAGGCCCGGGTCGAGGGATGGTCCGGGGCCCGGCTGGCCAGCGTCCGGCCGGTGACCGGGGTCGACGGCGACCGCGGCACGGTGGCGGTGCACGTCGACCTCGAGCGCGACGGCGGTGGGCTCGAGGAGGAGTACAGCCTCGAGGTCTCCGGGTGCGCCGAGGGGACGGTGACCGTCGCGGCGCGTGCGACGACGGCCACGGTCGAGGTCGCCGTCGAGGACGTGCAGCGGTGGTGGCCTCGCGGCTACGGCGAGCAGCCCCTCTACGACCTCGACGTCACGCTCCGCCGCGACTCCGACGTGCTCGCGGAGCGATCGCTGCGGATCGGCTTCCGCACCATCGAGGTGGTGCTCGAGCCCGACGCGGACGGCACGTCCTTCGAGTTCGTCGTCAACGGCGAGCGTGTCTGGGTCCGTGGTGCCAACTGGATCCCCGACGACGCCTTCGTCACCCGGGTGACCCGCGAGCGCCTCGCCTCCCGCCTCGACCAGGCCGAGCTCGCGAACCTCAACCTGCTGCGCATCTGGGGCGGCGGGTACTACGAGTCCGACGACTTCTACGACCTCTGCGACGAGCGCGGCATCCTCGTGTGGCAGGACTTCCTGTTCGCCTGCGCCGCGTACGCCGAGGACGAGCCGCTGTGGTCGGAGGTCGAGGCCGAGGTCCGTGACAACGTCACGCGGATCATGCCCCACCCGAGCCTCGCGCTGTGGAACGGCAACAACGAGAACATCTGGGGCTTCGAGGAGTGGGGCTGGGAGAAGCGCGTCCAGGGCCGCACCTGGGGCCTCGGCTACTACCTTGACCTGCTGCCGCGCCTCGTGTCCGAGCTCGACCCGGCCCGGTCGTACACGCCCGCCAGCCCGTGGTCGGGGACCACGGAGATCTTCGCCAACGACGCCGACCACGGTTCGGTGCACCTCTGGGAGCTGTGGAACCGGGTGGACTACCCGGCCTACCGCGACGTCCACGCCCGCTTCGTCGCCGAGTTCGGCTGGCAGGGGCCGGCCACGTGGTCGACCATCACGCAGTCGATCTCCGACTCGCCGCTGACACCGGAGTCCCCCGGGATGATCCACCACCAGAAGGCCACGGACGGCAACGACAAGCTCACCGACGGTCTCGTCGCGCACCTGCCGCTGCCCGATGACACCGAGGACTGGCACTGGGCGATGTCGCTCAACCAGGCGCTGGCCGTCACGGTCGCCATCGAGCACCAGCGCTCTGAGTCTCCGCGCTGCATGGGCTCGGTGGTCTGGCAGCTCAACGACTGCTGGCCCGTGACGTCGTGGGCCGCGGTCGACGGCTACGGGCGGGCCAAGCCGCTGCTCTACGCGCTCAAGCACGTGTTCGAGGACGCGCTGCTGACGATCGAGCCCCTGGGTGACGGGCTGGCGGCGGTCGCCGTCAACGACTCCCCGGTCAGGTGGGACGACGAGACGATCGCCCGGCGAGTCCGGTTCGACGGCACGGTGCTCGCCGAGCACCGCTACCAGCAGGCCCGCGACGCGCGCAGCGCCGAGACCACGGTGCTGCCGGACGAGATCGCCGTGCCCGGCGACGTCGCAGACGAGCTGGTGGTCGTGGAGTCGGGCGGGCGGCGAGCCTTCTGGTTCTTCGCCGAGTATCGCGACTCCGCACTGGCAGCAGCCGAGCTGACGGTCGACGCCGTCGTGGTTGACGGCGGGTACGCGGTGACCGTTGTGGCCGGCTCCCTGGTGCGGGACCTGGCCCTGCTCGTCGACAAGATCGACCCGGCCGCAGTCGTCGACGACATGCTCGTGACGCTGCTCCCCGGCGAGCAGGTGACATTCACGGTGACGTCGGCGGAGGAGATCGCGCTGGAACGCTTCGCTCAGCCCGACGTACTGCGGACAGCCAACCAGCTCGTCGCCGACTGGGGCTGAGGTACCGGGTGGGGGTGCTGACGGTGCCCCCACCCGTGCGGCCGCCTCGGCCGTCGCTGTTCTTGCTCGTGCACTACCTCGTGTTCTTGCTCGACCCGTCTTATGGAGGACTGCGTGACCCAGACGACCGACGACGCTCACGGCCCCGCCGAGACCTCGCCCACGCCCCGCGGTGACGAGCACGTCCTCGTCGTCGGGGAGGCACTCATCGACGTGGTGCACCGCGCTGACGGAACCGTCGACCACCTACCCGGTGGGAGCCTTGCCAACGTCGCGCTCACCCTCGGTCGACTCGAGCGCACGACGACGCTCGCGACGTGGATCGGCGACGACGATGCCGGTGCGACGATCCGGCGGTGGCTCGGTGAGTCAGGCGTCGAGCTGGCGCCCGGGAGCACCGGGGCTGCGTCGACCAGCACGGCGACCGCGCGCCTCGACGCGGAGGGCGCGGCGACGTACGACTTCGAGGTGGAGTGGCGGGTGCCCGCGGGGACCGCGGTCACGCTGGCGACGCTCGCTGTGCACACTGGGTCGATCGCGGCCGTCCTCGAACCTGGTGCGTCGGCGGTCTACGCCCTGGTGAAGGCGGCGCGTGCGACTGCGACCATCACGTACGACCCCAACGTCCGCCCGGCACTCATGGGCGACCCGGTCGACGCCCGCAGGTCGATCGAGCGGCTCGTCGCACTCGCCGACGTCGTGAAGGTCAGCGACGAAGACCTCGCGTGGTTGGTCCCGGGGATGGAATCAGTCGAGGTCGCCCGGGACTGGCTCGCGCTCGGACCGGCGGTCGTCGTCGTCACGCTCGGCGGCGACGGGGCGGTCGCGTTCACCGCAGCCCGCGAGTTATCCGTGGCAGCGCCTCGGACACAGGTGGTCGACACCGTCGGCGCAGGCGACTCGTTCATGGGGGCACTCGTCGACGGTCTCTGGGAGGCCGGGCTGCTCGGCTCAGGGCGTCGATCGGCACTGCGGGCCATCGACTCCTCGGTCCTGCAACACGTGCTCGAGGCATGCGTCGAGGTCGCCGCAATCACCGTCTCCCGCGCGGGAGCGAACCCTCCGGACGTCGGCGATCTCCGCAGCCGATCAACTTGAAGCTACTGAGGAGTCGGCAGAGTCGCGGCACAAGCTCCAATGCGTACCCGACCGTCGTCGAGCTCCCGACGCCAGCGCTCCAGTGCTGTGCCGTCATGAGGAACCCATCGCCGAGCGCCATGGCGGGCCGCTTGTCCGTCAGCGCAAAGAGCGGATCACCAGAAGTTTGCCCGACTCGTTGGTCGGTGCCGACGAAGGTCAGACCACTGACGAACTCCTCGCCCAGGCTAGGTCAGAGGGCCGCCCGGACGATGGAAAACGCACCAGGATCATCCTCCACAATGCGTGCCGTTGATGCCTCCCGTGGCCCGATGTCTCGAGGCCACGGGGAACCGGCGATGCCGCCTGGACCCGGCGCCCACCAAATTGCCGGAGCCCTAGTACGAAGCTCATCGAACCACGAGGAAGTGCCGCACCGGAGTTCAACTGCTCGGGCCACTACGACGGCCTCCCCAAAGCCAACCCGAAGACCCTCACGCGAGAACCAAACGTCGAAGCAACGACGTCTCGGCCAGGAAACACTGTTTCACCCGCTCGCCGAGCCAAGTAACTCGTGTGATCCGAAGACCGTCTGCCAGGATGTCTGTGTGTCTACGCCGAGCCCTCCCCCACCCACCGCGCCCTTCAAGAAGACTCGGCAATACTTGGCCGTCGCACTCATCCTTCTTTACGCCGTTGCGGCAATATGGTTCTACCGAGAGTGTGTTGAAGTCCTCTCGACAGACGCAACGGGTCTGACTACCTCAACAGCAACCTGCTCGCCGCCAACTCTAACTAGCGGAACCGTTCTCGTCCTCCTCGCCCTGGTCGGCGCTCTGCTGTGGCCAGACCTTTCGGAAGTTTCAGTCTTGGGTGTCGGAGTGAAACGAGAAGCAGAAAGAGCGCAGCAAACTGCAGAAAGCGTTCGCGAGGGGCTAAATGACCTCCGAACTGTTGTCCTTACACAGAATAATCAAATGGATCTAAACGCCACCTCGAGCGCATCGAATCAGATCTACGTCAACTACGCGGCACCTGAATCCCTGAACACGGAGCAGCGCGGGGTGATGCGCGAACAAGCAGATGCGATTCGCAAGACAGCTGGAGGCGACACGCCTGGAGCTTCAGTGAATTCTGAGAACGAGAGCGCTGCCGAAGCGAAGCTGAGCCTTCTGGGCAAGTTCGAAAGACTGGCGTCCATCCTGGGCCTGAACGAGGCGCGGGGCCGAGGTCGGCCATCGAACGAGGCAGCACTCAAACGCGAAGCACAGAAGTCCTTCCGCGATGAGAACTTCAACAGAATTCGAAGCGTACAGGCCGTGCGCAACGAGATTGCTCACGGTCGAAATTCTGACCGCGAAGACGTCGACGATGCTCTTTTAATCCTTGACGACCTAATTCTTGCAGCAGAGAAGCACATTGAGCGAATCATGGAACACCCAACCGTCACGGAGGCCCCCCAGGCAGAAGCCTGAGCAGCACTTAAGGTGGAAGCGACCAGACTCCTCAGATGCACCTCGAGCAGGCTTCGATGAATCCGCCAACAAAAGTGTCACCGAGCCCGATAGTGGTCGGGGAGCAAATGTCGAGAATGAAGGCGGGCACAACTGCGGTCAACCGTCCGTCACGGGACTCTAGAGCCCTGCCTAACTCCGCACCTCCCTGATGGATCTGTCGTCGCTCCACAGCCTCGTAGTCCCCCACAGTGAACCCGTCCCCGTAGCAGTACCGCGTACTAGCCATCGTGATCCCACCCTGCAGAGCCTCCCGCAGCTCCCCCGCCCGCTCGCCGCGAGCAAGCGACCAGTACTTCGTGTGCACCACCAACGTCCGCGCCGGGATCACCGTGTGCAGCTCACCCAACGCCTTCTCGACGTCGTCCACATCCAGCAGATCCACCCCCCGCCCGAGGTACGCCTGCATCTCGTCTTCGTTCATCGAGTACACGTCGATGCGATCGAGGATCCGGTCCCGCACCCGCGTCGCGAACTCCGGGATGTGGTACCCGGCGTCCTCGTAGAACACCAACGACCCCGCCGGCATCCGGTCGATGTCCGCAGCGATCCGCGCCAGCCGCTCTTCGAGCAGCACCTCGTCCTGGATGACGTTGAACCCGGCCACCATGAACACGTCCGCCGTGCTCAGCACGTCCCCGAGCTCCTCCGCGATCACCAGGTCGCGGTTGGGCGGATCGTTCGCATAGATGATCCGGTTCGGGTGCGGCGCCGTGAAGTCGATGTCCCGGGCGGCCACGCGCACCCCCGCACCGAACTGCACGATGAGGTGCGGGTCCGTCGAGTCCTGCTCTGCCGAGCAGATGTACGCGCACCCCTCCGGCAGCAGCCGGCGCACGTGGTCGTCGATGCTCACCAGGTGCAGCGTGCACGTCACACCGAGGGTCCGCATCGCGATGGCAGCGCGCACGCACGTCCCACCGAGCGTGATCTCTCGCTGGAACCGCGCGGAGAACGTCTCGATGATTTCGGACGACGCGACGAACCGCTCCCCACCGACGCCGTCGCGCACGAAGGCCAGCAGCGTCACCACCAGCGCCCGCTCGCTCGTCACGGGCACGGAGGTCGTGAGCTCGTCGGCGCGGATGTCGTACTCGCGGATCAGCCCCTCGAGCACACCCGAGTCCCACACGATCTCGTAGTCGACGGTCCCGCCGAGGCCGAGCACCAGCCGCTTGTTGTCCATGGTCGTCCTGTCCTCCGTGCGCCCGCGCACCGTCGCGCGTCGCCTCATCATGTGCGAGTACGCCGCTGACCGCCCTCCTTGTGCAGGTGGGCGGCCAGGGCCATCTAGGGAGTGGTGCTGGTCAGTACAGCGAGGCCTTGCCGGCCGCGTTGAACAGGTCGATCTTCTGCGCGGCGACCACCTTCATCGCGGCGATCGACGGCGGCTGGATGCTGTTGGGCTCGCGCTCTCCGGCGTCCTGGAGGACCTCGCGCATCTTGCGGTGGTAGGCCGCCTTGATGTCGCTCGAGATGTTGATCTTGTTGACGCCGAGCTTCACGGCCTGGCCGATCTCGTCGTCCGGGTTGTTCGAGCCACCGTGCAGCACGAGCGGGATCGGCAGCAGGTCCTTGATCTGCTCGAGCAGGTCGAGGCGCAGCTCGGGCTTGAGCGTCGACGGGTAGAGCCCGTGGCTGGTGCCGATCGCGATGGCGAGGGAGTCCACGCCGGTCTCCTTGACGAACTGCACGGCCTCTTCGGGCACCGTGTAGATGATCTCGCCGCCGGCCTCGGCCTGCTCGTCGAGCTTGCCGATGGTGCCGAGCTCACCCTCGACCGAGAGACCCACGGCGTGCGCGGTCTCGACGACGCGCTTGGTGATCGCGACGTTCTCGTCGAAGGGCAGCATCGACCCGTCGATCATCACGGAGGTGAAGCCGGCCTGGATGGCGGTGAGCACCTGCTCGTAGCTGGCGCCGTGGTCGAGGTGGATGGTCACCGGCACGGTCGAGCGGTGGGCTCGGGCGATGATCGAGTGGAGCATGTCTGTCCCGATGTGGCTCAGCTCGTCGGGGTGGATCGCGATGATGACGGGCGAGTTCTTCTCCTCGCTGATCTCGAAGATGCCGTTCATCATCGCGTAGTCGCTGACGTTGAACGCGGGGACCGCGAAGTCGTTGTCGTTGGCGACAGCGAGCAGGTCCTTGCCGTTGAGCAGCATGAGAGATGTCTCCTTCTGAGAGGTGTGCGGTGGGGGTTGAGGGGGTCAGCTCTTGACCGACCCGGCGGTGAGCCCGCCGATGAAGTACCGCTGGAAGAAGAGGAAGAGGATGAGCACGGGGATGCACCCCAAGATGCTCATCGCCATCATCTCGTTCCACTCGTACGAGTGCTGGCCCATGAGGAGCTGGATCCCGATGGGCACGGTGCGCATGTCGTCCGTGCGGGTGAGGGTGAGCGCGAAGAGGTACTCGTTCCACGCGATCATGAAGGTGTAGATGCCGACCGAGACGATCCCGGGGATCGCGATCGGCACGAGGATCCGCCACAGGGCGGTGAGCGCCCCGGCGCCGTCGACCTTGACTGCTTCGTCGAGCTCTTTGGGCAGGGTGTTGAAGTACCCGGTGAGCATGATGATCGCGTAGGGCAACGTGAACACCATGTAGGTGAGGATCAGGCCCTGGTAGGTGTTGTAGAGCTTGAGCGTGACCATCAGCCCGAAGAACGGGATGAGGAGCGTGATCGGCGGGACGGCCTGGACCGTCACGATGATCATGCTGAGCGCCCGCTTGCCGCGGAACTCGTAGCGGCTGAACCCGTACGCCGCGAAGATCGCGACGATGAGGGTCAGTGCCGTCACGGACAGCGACACGACGTAGCTGTTGACGAAGAACCGCACCTTGACGGGGTCGCCGAGGATGGTCGTGTACGCGTCGAGGGAGAAGTTCTCCGTGATGATGCGCGGCGGGAACTGGAAGATCTCGGAGTTCGCCTTGAAGGAGCTCGAGAGCATCCAGAAGACGGGGAACCCGGCGAACAGCGAGCCGATCACGAGGGCGATCGTCACGCCGATCTTCTGGAGCCGCTGCTCCTTGGCGCGCTTCTCGCCGGCCGGCCTGGTCTTGAGGGTCTTCGGCGCCGAGGTGGGCGCCGGGGTCACTGTGGTGGTCATGTCAGTCCCGCGCATTCTGGTGACGGGCGTAGAAGAACGCCAGGACCAGGGTGGCGAGCAGCACGATCACTGCGGCCGCCGAGGCCATCGAGAACTCGTACCGGGAGAACGCCAGCTTGTAGGTGAAGGTGCTGACCATCTCGGTGACGTTGAGGGGGCCACCTCCCGTGGTCATCCAGATGAGCGCGAACTGCTGCGACGTCCAGATGAAGTCGAGCATCGCCATCGAGATGATGATCGGCTTGAGCTGCGGGAGCGTGACGTTGAAGAACTGCTGCCGGGCGCTGGCTCCGTCGACCGTCGCCGCCTCGTAGAGGTCTTTGGGGATCCCCTGGAGCCCTGCGAGCAGGCTGATCATGTAGAAGGGGTAGCCGGCCCAGATGTTGATGAAGGTCACGGCGAACAGCGCTGTCGAGGGCGAGGACAGCCACTCGACGTTGTGGTCGATGATCCCGGCGAGGTCCAGCAGGTAGTTGACGACGCCGTTGGGGTTGAGCATGAGGCGCCACAGCACCGCGATGATCGCGACGGTGAACAGCCACGGCAGCACGTAGATCACGCGGAACAGGGCCTTGACCTTGTTGCCGAGCAGCTTGGTGTTGAGCAGCATCGCGAAGCCGAGCCCGAGCAGCAGGTGGGCGACGACGCTCGAGCCCGTGAACACCAGGGTGTTGCGGACCGCGACGAGGAACGTCGGGTCGGTGAGGATGTCGACGTAGTTGCCGATCCCGACGAACACCGGGTTCTTGTTGGTGATGACGTTGTCCATCAGCGAATAGCTGATGACCATGATGATCGGCACCAGCAGGAGCACGACCATCAAGATGCCTGTGGGCGACAAGAACGCGTAGGGGACGAGGGCCCTCTTGAGGGACTTCCTCCGTCGCGGGGTCGGTGCGACCTCCGTCGACCGGTCGAGACCGGTCTTCGCGTCACGGTCTGCGAGTGCAGGCCTCATGGCGCTTCCTCCTCAGGTTTGCGGTCGCGCCGCCGGGGTTCAGGGGGGATCCCCGACGGCGCGACCTGCTAGATACCAGGAACGGTCTAGAACTCAGCCGTCCAGGCGTCTTGCGACGCCTGCAGCATGTCGTCGACCGACTGGTCACCGGTGAGTGTCTTCTGCAGCTGCTCGTCGAAGAGGCGCATGAGCTGCTCTGCGACGGGGAGCCCGACGAACTCGTTCGCGGGGTACCCGGACTTGTAGATCTCGAAGGCGGCCGCGAAGGTCTCGTCGTCTTCCACGAAGTCGGGTACGGAGGTGGTGTTGCCGGGGAAGGCGTTGGCCATGGACGAGAGGTCCGAGTTGGTCTTCTCGCTCATGAGGAAGTCCACGAGCTTCCAGGCCTCTTCTTTGTGCTCGGAGTTCTCCGAGACACCGATGCCCCACGACGCGTACGGGATGCCCCGCTCGCCTGTGAAGTCGTCTTCAGCGGGGACCGCTGAGACGGAGAAGTTGAGGTCCGGGTTGGACTCGCGGATGAGGTTGATGTGCGCGAGGGAGTCGATCATCATGCCGACGCGGCCGTTGGTGAACTCTTCGACCTTGTCCTGCTCCTTCATGGTGAGGGAGCCCGGTGCGACGACACCGGCGTCCCAGAGGGACTTGACGTAGTCGACCGCAGAGGTGACGTCGGGGTTGGTGAGGTCCGGCTTGCCGTCGGCGAGCATCGTGCCGCCCGAGGCCCAGGCCCACGACATGACGTCGTTCTGGATGCCGTTCGGCGCCTCGAGGGACAGCGGGACGATCCAGCCATAGGTGTTGTCGCCGAGGGCGGTGACGGCCTCGGCCGCCTCCGTGAACTCGGTGCGGGTCGACGGCGGGGCGTCGACGCCGGCCTGGGCGAGGAGGTCGTCGTTGGTGAACATCGGGTAGACGAAGTTCACGACCGGGATCATGTACGTCGAGCCCTCGATCTGCACCTGGCTCGCGAGCTGGCTGTCGTCGTACTTGGCGTCCGTCATGAGCTGGGACATGTCGGCGAGCGCGCCCTGCTTGGCGAAGTCGCTCACCCACGCACCGTCGAGACCGACGACGTCGGACATGGTGCCCGTCGCGGCTCCGGCGACGACCTGCTCCTTGGTGGAGGCGTAGGGGCCGCTGAGGAGCTCGACCTTGATGCCGGGGTTCTCGGACTCGAAGGTGTCCATGAGGGCCCGGAGCTCACCCTCAGGGAGCTCGGGCTCCCACCACTGGGCGAACTCGATGGTGACGTCGCCGCCCGCCGAGGCGTCGTCTCCGCCTCCCGAACAGCCCGCCGCGAGCAGTACTGCCATCGTCGCGGCGACAGCGCCGACGACCTTTGTCGAACGAGCGTCGTTGCTCATCTCTCTCCCATCAGACACGTGCTGGATTGCGCCGACTTCTGCGTCTTAGTGCACGATTAGCAGCACTGTAGGCGCGTCCCTGACCAGCCGTCAAGCAGTAGATGCCTGGGAAGTTGCTGAGATCGTGACGCAGGTCACCCAGTTTGGACCGAGTTGGGGCGCTCTGACCCGCAGATTCATGCATGTGAGTGCGGTTTTCTTCGGCTCTTCGCGGCCGGGGACTCCCCAGAAGACGCATGGACGTGCTAGAAACGGGGGATGGTAGCCATCACAACGACGGGCAGCGATCGTGCCGGCACACCCCGCCGCTTCCCCGCTGGCCGCAAGGCAGAGCTCGCGGCATACGTCTCCGAGGCAGGTCAGGTGACCGTCGCGGAGATCGCCGAACGTTTCGACGTCTCCACGGACACGATCCGCCGAGACCTCGACCGCCTGGCAGAGGACGGCGTCCTCGTGCGCACCCATGGGGGCGCGATGAGCAAGACCGCGCTCCCACAGATCAACACAGGCTTCGACACCCGGCTCGGGTACCAGTCGGAAGCCAAGGAGAAGATCGGCGCGCTCGCCGCGACGCTGGTCGACGACAACTCTGTCGTCATGATCAACGCGGGGACCACGACGGTGGCGCTGGCGCGCGAGCTCAAGGACCACCGCGGGCTGACCATCGCGACCAACAGCCTGCGGCTGCCGCCCGAGCTGTCGACGGACTGCTTCCGCGGGCTGTACGTGTTCGGCGGGGCCGTGCACATCGCCGACCAGAAGACCATCGGGCCGGTGAGCTTCCACTCGTCGACCGGGAACCACGACCTCGACGTGCAGTGCGATCTCGCTCTGCTGGGGGTGGGAGCGGTCTCAGCAGAGACGGGGTACTCCACGAGCAACCTCGAAGAGGCCACCATGATGAGCGAGATGATGGCGCGGGCGTCCAGGGTGGCGATCTTGGCGGACTCGTCGAAGTTCGGAAGGCGGCTGTTCGCGCAGATCGCCAGCTTGGGGCGGGCGGACTACTTCGTGACGGATGCGGAGCCGCCGGAGGAGCTGGCGGGGGCGCTGCGGGAGAGTGGGGTTGAGATTCTGGTTCCATCCAAGACGTCGTAGACGGGACCCTAAAGTTCTTCGCCTACGCCTACGCCTACGCCTACGCCCACGCCCACGCTGGCGGCAATGCCCGATGCCACGTCACCAGATAGGACCAACAGCCTCCGACGAGCGCTCGATGCCGCGCTCACATTCGGGCACCGAACACGGCGCTACAACCTCACCTTCTTCGGTTTTAGAGCTTTAGGGCGCTTGGTAACGACTCGCCCAGTCCCGCTTGAAGCCTCCCGCAGCGTCACCCCCTCTAAAATTCTGCAACTCGCTAGAATTTTATGTCGTCAGGGGAACCGTGAAGCACTTGCCGTCACTGGAGTCGATCCAGGAGAGCATCCGCCGGTTTGAAGAATCAGAGGAAGCCGATCTACGCGAAAAACTTGGGGTCGGCCCGGGAATCTACTACCTGATTCGCAAGAACAGCACGACATACCCCGCCAGACTAATATTCCTAGACGCCCTCAATCAAGAATTCCCTGGATCGCTGCCGAAGGCAAAGCAGAACTCGAGCGAACACTCTTGGATCGAAAGACATCTCGAGAACCTCGGGTTGGAAATAACCGCGCCGGCGCTTATCGCACCTCCCGAATTGCGCGCGGAGTTCCGAAATCGCGACCTAATAAGCGATCGCTTCGGCGGCGCCAGTCAACAGGGGCTAGTCCGCTTCCCTGGAGAACGGATCGTCAACGCCTTCTCCGAACCGAAGGGGGGCTACGCCGACGATGAACCATCCCTGCAATCCCCATTCGGATACCGAGGACAAGGACCGAGTGGCCGACAGTCACTTGCCTCGCCTGGGAATCGATTGCTTGAGAGCTCCAGAATTGAACGACGCCCGATCCGATACTGGTACCGCCCTGCAGGAGGAAACTTCTCCTTCCTGACCTGGGCGATGGTCGCCGGGAGAGTTTGGGTCAGGGGCGTTGGGGAAGATGGCGCAGCCCGCGTCGAGATCAACTGGCAACTCCTGCCCATCCCTGACGAGCACCCGGAAAATTGGAGCACCGACGCGATAGCAGCGCTGGAATTTCCTGTAGCCCCCGAAGCGGAATTAAGTGAAATGCCAGAGGTTGCGAGCCAGCCGTCGTACGCCGAACTAATCGAGCGGCTACCGAAGGCGCCAGGAGGACCGCCTCGGCGGACCCGCGTGCAGATCGAAACGCAGCGGAGTTCTGTTGCTCGGCGGGCGGCACTTCTGCGAAGTTCCGGAAAGTGCGAGTGGCCCGATTGCGGCGGCATGCCAGCAGAAACGGACAAGCACGGTGCTCCAATACTCCAAGTAGACCACATCGCCGATCTCGCGAAGGGCGGTCCAGATCGGCCAGAGAACATGATTGCATTATGTCCAAACTGCCACGCCGTCAAGACTCTCGGCGGGGAACCGGATCGCTGGAGGTCTCGACTCTCTCAAATCGCACGCGAGGGCCACGAGCGAATGCTCCGCACGAATCCGCGGGAGGCTCCCGTGAACCCGGCTTCGGGAAATGAGGGGATATCTACGTCTGGGCATAGTATTCGCGCGGAATGAAATCGACGAGGTAAGAGTCATAGCCCTTCAGGCCCTCTCCGTAAGCATCGACCCAGACCCCCATGACTCCGGCCATTCTTCAGGGCTATGCCGTCCAGCTGCATCGAGGATTTCCCCACTGGGCACCTCGACGCCAGCATGCACCCATCCGACAACTCCGCCTCTGTCGCCGACGACAACGACGGGCCACCCGGTGGTCTCGTGCATCGCATCAGCGAGCTCTTCACAACCGCCTTGTGTGTAGAGCTCCCGTAAATACTCCGGCAGACGCCCGCCGGGTCCCGGCAGCGGCTCGTCACCCCGCAATGCGGCTACCGCCGCTGCGATCACCCCCACGTAGAGATCCCCCTGCGAACCGACATCTTCGGCGTCGCAGGGGGATCTCATGTGGTTCACGGTACCGAGCTGCGGACCGGACGATCGCGCTCGTCAACCGGTCTTACTTGCCGTCTGCCTTCAAGTTCTCGATCGCCGCGTCGTTCTCCGCCGAGTCGATGTTCTCCGCGACAGCAGCCTCTTCGTTGACCTCAGCCTCCGTAGCGTCACGAGGCTCGTCGTCGTCGTCCGGTGTGGCGCCCAGGTCGCCCTTGATGGCGGCGGGCACCACCGGTACGGGGTAGCCGCCCTGTCCACCGAATGCGTTGGTCGTCATGGTGTCCTCCTCAGCGTCGTTGCGGATCGGTCCCCCCCATCCTCACCGATAGGCGTCTAGCGCACATCTCGAGACCCGACCTGCCGATGGATCTCGCTACGGCACACCCGCCTCATGCTCGCCATGCCCAGAGATTGCGATCCATAGACCTTCACCAGAAATGCGATGCCCCCTTCACACGAACCAGAAGCGCTGAGCAGCCCTCCAGGTCCTCTGATCCTGCGGCCGGCGGCGAGCCGGCAGTTCTGGTCGAGGATCGGTAAATGACGGGCTCGGCGTCTCGGGGATTCGGCTGCTGCCCCGCCTAGGGCTGGGACTACTCACCCCCGGTTGATGCATGTCGACGCGGTAGCGACTGCCTCGACGCTCCAGAGAAGGTCTAGCTCACCGCCGGTGGCAAGCAGTCCCCTCCCCCGGCCGGTGGCGGCCGCCGTGGGCGGGCGCAGGGCCGGTAGAGCTGGGGATGCTCGAGGAGGCCGCCCACGGGCGGAGCCTGTGGTCGGGCGGTGAGGTGGGTCCCGTCATCCACCGGTGGGCGGGTGGCGACCGCATAGAAGTCTCTAGCCGTCCACGTGTGGGCGAGGGGTAGTCGTCAGTGACCAGGGGCTGGCGGCACTATGCGCCGTCGTCGCACCGCGGGTGCGCGGGAGTGGGCGGGTCGGTGATAGTGAGTGAAGGACCTACGAGCCGGAGGCGAGTCGGTCCGTAGATCATCGAGCTGGTGTCGCCTCGCGGAGATGAGTCTATTTTCTCTCTTTTTTATCAAAATATCGGATCGCGGAGGCGAACATTTTGCCGACCTGCTTAACCGCTGAGCCGATTATGCCAGCAACTCCCATCGATGCTGCAGAGAGGTTCTCGAACACGGCTTCGACCACGGTTCGGTATTCGAACTTGAACGCCTGATACCAGGTCGGTTGGTCGTCAGCCCTGAGAGGGTTGTCGACGAGGGTGCCCCTGTGGCGCGCCCAGAATACACCTTGAGCGTCGGTGTAGGTGAGGGTCATCGTGAGCAGATGGGCCGCTCCTGGGACGAGGTGCGTGATGTCCTTTTCGTAGGTGGCACCGGGCGCGACCACATCGCAGGCAATGAGCTCGAACCACTTGCTCATTGCCTGCCGGAAGGTTGCTTCTTCATGGAGGTCGCGGTTCCAGAACCAGATGTTGACGCCTTCGATGGGAAGGTCGGATGCGTTGCGTAAGAAGACTCGGATTCTGTTGTCTTCGACGTCGAGCCATCCGGAGAACTTGTTCGCTTGTTCGCGTATTCGCATTTCTCGGGCGACTTGGTCGCGTCGTCGCTCTCGTCGGAATGCGCTGAAAGCGACGGCAGCTGCGGCCAGGGCGGCTATCAAGGTTCCCCATCCGCGTAATTCGGCCCAGTCGAACCCTTGTGGGGCGCTTGTGCCGATGTTGATGATGATGGTATGCACGGCGCTGACGGTAGCAGCGCTCGGCGAGAGGGGCACTGGCCCGTCAGGGCCGGCGCCGGAATTCACCTTGCATCGAGTCGTCGTGGGAGCTTGACGAGCGCGGCGGCCTTGGGCCGGGTGGCGAGCGTTAGCTCGCCGGCGGCGTCGGCGTCGAGGAGCTGTGCTGCGAGGCGGTCTGAGGTGGCCAAGTCCGCGTAGTTGATCGAGATCTTCAGTGTGCCGTCGTTGATGGTCTCGAAGGCGCCGGCGGTGCTGGCGTGTGCTCGCAGCTGGCTGCTGGTTGGACTCCGCGTTGGTGCGGCACCTCTCCCCCTTATGGGTTGATTGAGACGATGCCTAGGTTCCGGCCAGGGTGTACGGCGTTGCTGCGGCTGGATTGCAGGTGTCGGGTTTCGCGCCATGTCGTCGGTTGCGATCGAGCGCCCGCGGGATCTCGAGGCCACCTCGAACCACAGAGCTCCGCCCCGCACTTCCCCTCCTATCGGGCGGGCACTGCTGTACGTTGACAGAGACCACTAAGGTCGATAGTTCGAAGCAACTGAGAGCACGGGGGCATCGATGGTCGTCCGCTACGGAGCCAACTCGAAGGTTAATTCGTACATCAAGCTCGCACTGACTAGCGTTTACGGCCCGAAATGTTGGATCGATGGAGCATATCACTCGTGGGGCGACCTGGAAATCGATCATGTGATCGCGAAGAGCGGATTCATGCAGGAGTATGCGAAGTTGTCAAAAGCTCTGAATGTCGCATTTCACATGAATGATATCGAGAATTTGTCGCTGATCTGCGGCTATCACAACAAACTAAAATCCGATCGGTCGCTGGTCTCGATGGAACTTCAACTACTCGCGAACATCGCAGGCCTTCCTAAGGTGATAGCGGCCCACCAGACTCAGAAACAAAGCCCTTCAGACACAAAACTTGTGTTAAATTTCCTCGATCTACCTCTTGGCAATCCGGTCGTTCTCGAGAATGCGCAGGCGATAGCACAACGGTTGGCGGAAAATGGGGAATCACACGCCGAGTCTTGGGTTTCGACTCGGTCGGTAGAGTTTGCATTTGGCCAGAGCAGCGAACTTCACGGAGTTTCCCACGAGGATGAGCATGGGAATACTCTCTACGGAAGTTACGACATTGGGGATACGCTGCCGATAATCATGAGAAAGGGCGAGAGGGTCGCGGACGACGTCCTTCGCCGCGATGGCACCAATCTCAAGACTGAGGTGGAATCTGCACTGATAACCCTTCGCGGCGCGATTGAAGAACGATTGACAGCTCTTGTTCGAGAACCCGGGTACGAACTCTGCGGAGAGTGGGCATTCGATCATGCCATTCTATCCATACACAGTGCATCTCTTGACGAAGACTGCTCGAGAACCCTCACGATCGCCGGCACAATAGACGTCAGGGGCGAATGTGAATTTCAGAATTCCGAGGCATACTATTCAGATCCTGATGGAACTCCAGCGGTGAAAATGGTTGGCTCAACCGTATCTGGCACCTTCACCATTCGCGGAGAAAACGAAGGATTCGGGCACGTCGGTTGGGAGATTGACAGTTTTCCGGCTATGCTTATCAACGATTGACCGCCACAACAAGAATCATCGATAATTCGTGGACGGCATTTTCGACTAACGACCCATTGCCGGGTCCGGCCCTAGGGTCGTAGACGAGTCTCGCGTGTCATGCTCCCTGGGATAGACGACTTCGCCCAGACCCTCAGAACCCTTCGCCGACACCCACGCGCACACTGTTCTGGCGTCGGCCGCTGGCCATCGCGGGTCGTCGCGCGCCGGGGCGGGCGGAGCCTTGCGCTCCACCTTCGCTCTCAGGCTTAGTCAGAGGCTCCGTTCGTGTTGCTGTCGCTCCACCATGAGAGGAAGTTGAGCAGAGCGGCGGCGAGCATCGATGCCTGTACAAAGTTCCGGAACGAGATGACGTTTCGTCCCGTTACCCCATGCGCGACCGCGTGCCGCGCGAATGAACTCGACAGGGCACGCTCTGAGGTCGTGTGCATCGGTCGATACGCGAACCAGATCGGACGGAAGATCATCGCGTGCTGGAGCATGAGCTCCTCGAAATGATTCAACACCGCCTCGTCTTTTGTCGGCCTGTGGCGCACGAGCTGAACGCGGGAAGTCTTCTCGAGCTCGGTCCACATCATGGTGTCGAGGACGCTCGCGAGGTGGGAGAGCGCGGGGCCGACGAATCCCTGTCGCCCGGCGGCGATTGCTTGTTCAAGTACGCGTGCGTGCTGGGCATACGGACCGCCCGCGCCGTATGCAGCTACAGATTCGCACTCCTCTAGGATGGCGGTACTGCGCCGGCTGAGGACTACTCGTCGCTCTCCAGTGGTCGAGGCGGCAAGGAATTGCCGGGCGGTCTCTGGGTCGGGGACAGCCCAGAGCACGATTCCTTCGTCGGCCAGGCGGCTCAGATCCTCGATATTGAGGTCGACGCCAGCGAGGTTCGGAGGAAGCCGGCTTGTTTCTAGGCTCTGATCTAGAGACTCGATCGCCTCCACGATCGACGTGTAGTCCGGGAAGTTGAGGCCGGCCAGGCCTGCGAAGTCGAAGTTGTGCAGGGGCGACAGTGCGCCAAGGGCTGTGGCGGCAATGGACTCGGAGTGCAGACCCGCGAGGCCGGCCAGGCCTGCGAAGTCGAAGTTGTGCAGGGGCGACAGTGCGCCAAGGGCTGTGGCGGCAATGGACTCGGAGTGCAGACCCGCGAGGCCGGGGAGTGAGGGGACCGGCTCAACGCCCTCCCGCCCCTCGGTTCCAGCTGTCGCCAGGGCCGGTAGGTTCGTCTCCTCCTCGTCGTAGGCGTTCTTGTCCCTCGGGGGACAGTCGCTTCCTTGCTCCGCAGTCATGCCGAAACAGTAGCTCGACGAGTTAGCCGACAAGCGGTTGGTCACGTCCTATGGCTCACGTCAAGCGGCTAGACCCAACATGGCGTGTCGGATCCTATGGGTTGTGAGGCGTCTCGTTCACAGTCTGGGCTGAGGCGCCTTGCCTACCCACGGAAGGCTGAGCCGCCTAGCCCCGTACGCCGGTCTCGATGATCTGCTGGACCCTCCACATACCCGGTTAGCGCGTCACATCCCACCGGGGTAAGGGAGCCCCAGGTGCGCGAGCATCCGCTTGTCTCGGGTGGCGATCAGGAAGCACTCTGCGGCGACGGTGAGGTCCTCATCGGTCCAGGTGGGGCGTACCTGGTGCGCTGGTGCACTCCTGATTCTCACGGCGCAGCTCCGAGAGCAGAGCAGCATCAGGGGGCGGCCCGAGAAGCTCGACGAGCAGCCAGGCTGACCACATTCGATGCTTCGTCGTCCTCGAGGCGGGGGAGCCAACTGGTCCATCGCCGCAGGTCTGCCGAGCTAAGACCAGCGCGGCTCACCATGACGTCGTCGGTACCCCACCGTGACTCGAGGGCGCGCGAGAACCAGATGGCCGACTCATTCGGAACCTCGACAGGTTCTCCGGTGTTCCAGCCACGCTTGGAGATCTGCTTGTACAGGGATGTGGCCTGATCGTCGCTGACCTCACCGAGCTGGCGAAGTCGCACAACGAGCATCTTGATCGCGACTCCCCAGTTCGACTTGAGCCGTTGAAGGGTCGTCAGAGTCACGCGCCCGTTGTTCTGGGCGTGCAGATCCTCCAGGAGGGCGTCGCGCGGCGTGAGGAAGGCCCCTGCAAAGCGGTGGGCCTGGGCTTCGATACGTCGCGCATCGTCAGCGGTCTCGGGAGGGGGCTGGGTGGCGTGGAGGGCCAAGTGTCCGAGTTCATGAAGCACCGTGAAGCGCTGACGGTCACCAGGGACGCTCGCGCGGGCCCTGCTCGCGCGAATGTATGGGACCTGGTCGACGTACTGCGAGACCCCCAGATGCCGCCCCACCTCGTCGTCTAGGGGCAACACCACACACCCCAGACGCTCGACTGCGCGCATCGCGTTACGGACGACGGCGTCCTCGTCGAGGTCCGCGGCCGCGCGGACTTCCTGAGCGAAGAGCTCGATCGCGTGGTCGTCGTTGGGGTCGGCATCGAACGCCGGGATGCGATCGGGCATTCGCTTGAGCTCTAGTTCAGTCACCACTTCGCGGTGAACAGTGTTGTCTGCAGCAATCGACTCGACCGTTTTGGCAGGTGCGTCCGCGTAGGCGCGCAGCCACGGGCGCGTTGCGATCAGATCACGACGCGGGCGAAGGAAGAACTCAGGTGTGCAGTCGAGCGCGGCGGCCAGTTGAACGAGTATGCGCTCGTCCACAGAGGTCCGGCCATTCTCGAGCTTGGAGACCTGGCCGTTACCAGCCATCTCCAGTCGCTGAGCCAGCTCGACTTGACTCACGCCTCGAGCAACACGAAGCAGGCGGACACGTTCGCCGATGGGGTCACTGGGGTACAAGGAGGGGCCTTCCGGGCGGTGCATGGCGGGTCAGATGTAGGAGAGAGGGACCAGGTCAGCCCACTTCGCGCTGACCTTCCTCGTCTGCGTCACCAAGATCGAGCTCTTCGTCACTGGACACGAACCCAAGAGGCGCAGGGGTCGGCATGAGCGAGTAGTGCGTGCCCAGCTTCAGGTGTACTGGCCCAGCAGCGTTCTCCTCGTGCCCGATGATCTCAGCGGCGAAGAAGTCGACCACGGTGTGATCGTCGTTCAGGCGGTAACCGAGGACCCAGCTCTCCTCGATCCACATCATGTCCTCGTCGCCCGACTTCAGTAGAGACGACCCTGCGCCGCAGACCATGCGGTCTTCTCCCGCCGCCGTCACCTCTGCTTTCTTTGGGCGGTAGCGTCGCGCGATGCCGTCGTCCCACGACTTGATGTCCAGACCTGTCCCCGTAGCATCCGGGTGCATCCCGGCGATCCGCGCTCCCCGCTCAGCCGCGCTGATCACCAGGTTCTGTTCCAGCGTGGAGACGGTGGCGCGGGTGCGTTTGAACGCCTTGTGCTGGTTGGCTGCGCCGTCGACGGTGAACCCTTCACCTGCCATGACCTCGCAGACCTCCTCGGCGATGATCCGCAGGCGGTCGAGCTCAGCATCACTTGGTCGCGTCATGCTCAGAATCTTATTCTATCTAGAATCGCCCCGCAACAGACTTCAGTCGTCCGCGGTGCAACTGGACCGTCGGGCACCCGAGTTCGAGTCGCTCCGGTCGCCGCTCATCCGCGAGTTGCAAAGCCTGTTGTCTCGACGTAGACGTGTGTCGGCAGGATCCGGCGCTCATCGCCCGGGCGAGGTCGTCCAGGGATCCCGGCACGAAGCTGGCAACGTCGTCCAGGGGGCCGTGGAGCTTGTCGGTCGGCTCGTACGGCCACCGCGTGAGCTCGTCGACCTGCTCGCGGGTCTTATCGCCTGCGGCGAAGCGGGCGATGATCTCGGACGGATCTGCGCCGTGGAAGCCCTCTAGGATCCGCGGTAGCGTTGAGGACGCCTTGAGGGCCCTGCTGATGGCCGGCTGCGAGACGCCCAGTACGCGCGCGAGCTCGGCCTGCGTGGCCTGACCGGAGAGCCCACGGACGCCGCGAAAGTAGTCCAAGCGCGCCATGGCCTGGCGTGCACGCGCTGCGTGCAGCGGCACCGCCGCCTTCTGCAGTTGCTCAATAGTCATCGCTCTTGCCTCCTCGTTCGTGGCGCCCGCGCACCACATCTCAAACCAAGGTCATATCCCTTGCTCAGGGACCGCAATGCCTGGAGGGAGCGGAATCCTGTGTGCGTCTGGCATCCTTCACGCATGCCCCTGCCCCTCGCCCCTCGATCTCAGCGGATGCCGACATGACCGAACTCGTCGCCACCATGATCGGTGCGCTGATCGCCGCGGCCGCTCTCTACATCACCACCGGCCCCGCCCTGGGGGCCGTACGCAGCCGCAGGGCACTGCGGGAGCTACTCGACATCCGAAGTTCGCTCACAGACGCTGACACCGCGCGGCGGGCGCAGATCAACGAAGCTCTCGACGAAGAGTTCAAACTCCTCGTCAGCCTCGGAGACACATCGCAGCGCTATGCGGTAGCGGCGATGACCGTCCTCGGGGGTCTCGTCGTGATCGCTTGGGTCACCATCGCCGTACCAACCTTCCTGATTCAAGAAGGGCACAAGGAACTCATGCGCTACATCAGCGCCGGGGCGTTCCTCCTGGCCTGCGTGCCCCTCTACCCCGTCGTGAAGTTCGCGTCCGAGCGGGTTTCCAACAAGCGCTATCAGGCGGTGGCTGTGGGGATCGGACTGCTCGTCTTCGTTGCACTGGTGAGCGCATCCCTCGTCGTCATCCAAGAGACCACTTACTACCGGCAGCTGACTGCGCTTTAGCGAGGCCCGAGCAGAGACGGCAGGTCGCCCATCGCAGCAGTTCCAGGCCGGACGTAGATCCGGAGGGTCTCGAGCTTACGGTGGCGACCCCTGGCCATGAGCAGCGGCGGGCTCGCGCCGGCTTCACAGAGGTGGGTGAGAACGGAGTGGCGCAGGTCGTGCAGCGCCCAAGGCCCACTTCTCTCGCCGGCAGTTGCCTCGCGGAACATCTTCGCGGCGCGACTGTACGACAGGCCGCCTCGTCCGGTGATCTAGTCGACGTCGCGCTCGGTGCGAGCTTCCACTCCATCGAGATCGGAGAGCTGGGCGCGCGGTGGTGAGTGAAGGACCTAGAAACCGGAGGCGAGTCGGCCCATAGATGATCGAGGCGGGGTCGCTTCGCGCAGATAGGTGGATTTATGATCCTAGGCCTAGAAAGGGATCTGCTGAAATAGGGTTGCGATCACCGAGGCGACCGTCGCAACTATTCCAATGAGCGCGATCGTCTCGACTCGACTGCGCGAGTCTATTCTGGCGATAACGTCCATCCACTCCGGGTTGGACACACTCTTGGTCGGCAGAATGCCCTTTTCGGAGCGGAGCCATGTGACTCCTTGTGCATCAACGAAGGAAATCAGGACTTCAGCTACGTTGAAGCCTGAATTAATTCGAATCAGATCTTGCGAATCTGGCTCGAAGGTGCCCGCTGACTGCGCGTGGCGCCCGTCGGACTCTGGAGCCCCCTCCGGGGACCCCGCCCAGTCTCTCTCGATGAGGAGAGCCCCAGGTCGCACCTCGCGCGTCGCGATTACAAGTACCTGAGTGACCGGGAGATCGGAAGTATTCTTGATTTGGACCGTCTGGCGGTCGGTAGGTTGCCACATGGCAACTTGCGACGCCTGCGTCTGTATTCTCATCAGGCGGTTCACATAGTCGCGACGCTTTTCGCGCAGAAATGCGTTACCCGCGAAATATGCTGCCACGACAGCGATCGCTATCGTGACCCAGCCGCGAATTTCCGCCCAGTCGATATCTGACGAGGCCCCCGGACCGATGATGATGGTGAGTGTTTTCACGCGTTGACGCTAGCAGTGCAGCTGGGCAGGGCGAGCCGGCCCGCCGTGGGCTATGCCCGACTTCACCTTGCGCAGAGTGGACGTGGCGTCGAGCGGGGCTATGGATCAGCCGACGAGCGTTAGCTCGCCCGGGCAGGGGGTGACAGGCCCGGCCCGGACAGCCCGCTGCACCGCCGACGAGGAGGCAACACGAGACACCTCGCAACCGATGCCTCCCGCCCCGGTCACCGCGATCATCCCGCCAAGCCTGCTCACTCGTCCGCCGCGTCTTCTGGTGCTGGGGCGGAAAGGCCCTTGGTGAAGCCCAGCGCCGTGACGGCCCACCCGAGCTTCCGGTACGCGGAGTGCGCGTCCTGACGGCTCGTGTTCGAACTGAGACCCGCCTTGGTGGCGCCGTTGGTCCTGGCCCAGTCTTCGAACGCCACCGTGAGGAGGCGCACCGTCCCTTGGCCGCCGGTGCGTTTGTCGACGACGAGTGCCGTCAGTAGCGCTGGCGGCCCGTCGGTCCCGATGTCGGCTCAGATGGCCGGTGAGCAAGCCTGCGACCCCGACGTCGTCCTCGGCGACCCAGCAGCCGACCGTCTTGTCGGCCAGGAGGAAGCCGACACGGTCACGGATCGACCTTTCCAAGGACGGGTATCCCAGCTGGTCGAGGAGCGTGACGAGAGCCGCGATGTCTCATGGAAGGTCGTCCGTAAGACCCGCGTGGGGCAATGACCCGGCCCGGAGTATCCAAGTGCCCTGCGACGCCGCGCACTAGAGGACCGAAGAAGTTCAACGTGCCTCGGCACGAGGTACCGACCCGGCCACCAGGAAGACTGCGCCTACTGGCCCGGCATCTCGAGGAGAGCTCCGATTGCTTCTTTAAACGCGACAATCGGCGGATGTTCGTCGATCCGGCTCGTGCCTAGCGAGCCTCCGTGCCGCGGGAAGCGCTCGGCCAGCGGGTTCTCTCCCACGCCGGTGATGTGGCTGGTGTACCCGGGGAACTGGTGCGCGGTGAGATCGACGAATAGCTCGTTTTGGACAAGCCAGTCGTGCGCTGGGTGGCCGTCCGCTTTGGTTGCGTTCCAGATCGTCCAGATCCCGAACCCCTGCTCAGCGAGCAGCTCGCCACCGGCGAACGATAGCCAAGTGCACATCCCACGAGGAATCGGCAATACACCGTCGAGCGCCTGGACGCCTGGGGCGGAAGCGGCAGCGGTGATCCACCCGCAGAACTCGTCGAGCCGCAACAAGAACCTGTCGTTTCGGTCCACGCCCGAGATGATCACGTCTGCAACTGTAGTGGCGCCTAGCCCCGACCCTCTGGGCCAACTCTTCGCCCACCGTTCCGCGCCGGCGGGTGTTCCACAATCCCCCACTGGTGAGTATCGTCGGCACAGCACGAGCCGGGCGACTCGAGTCGCCGGATCACACGGCGCGCACTGACGCGACGCCACAAGGGGGCAGCACGTGAGCGACACCGATTCCGCCACCACTACCGGCGCGGACGCGCGGGTGCTGCTGAGCACCTGGGTGAACGACAACGACGAGTGGGTCCGAGCTATCGTGCGCGGCGTCCTGAGCACCGGTCGGGCTCTGGTGGACTCCGACCTCGACGATGCCTATGCCCTGTTCCGTCAGGAGAAAGCTCTCGACACCCGCACGCTGCCGAAGGAGCCGCCCTTGGCGGTCGCGGCGTCGCCGGCAGAGTCCGATGAGGTCCTGCGCATCACTTCGTTGTCGGAAATCACGGGCGTCAACGCGCTCGTCTCCGGTGCCGTGATCACCCCGCACGAGGGCCTGACGATCCTCTACGGCGAGAATGGCACCGGCAAGACCGGGTACTCCAGATTGTTCAAGACCCTCGCCGCGAGCAGGACCGAGGACCAGATCCTCGGCGACGTCTCCCAGGAGACCGCCTCCGAACAGGGTGCCCTGATCGCCTACGCCCTTGGCGAGACCGAGCACAGGTTCCGCTGGTCCGGCGAAACAGGCGGCGTGGCACCGTTCACCCGCATGTCGATCTTTGACAGCCCTTCGGTCAACGCTCACGTGGACGCCGACCTCGAGTACGTCTATGTACCCGCGAGCCTGGCGTTGTTCAACCACGTGAATTCTGGCATTCAGGCGGTCGAGGCGCGGATCGCTGCGGACCTCGCAGCCCTTGTGACCGGCACGTCGGCACTGTTGTCCCGGATCCCGCGCGGTGCGACCGCCTACCCGCTCGTGGAGACGCTCGGTGCGTCTACCGACCTTGACGCGCTGCGGGCGCTGGCTGACACCACGGGTTACGTTACCGAGCGCATCGCCGTTCTGCAGAGGGCTGTTGGTGCATTGGAAGCTGGCACGTTGTCGGCAACAATCAAGGCTCAGCAGCGAGTCTCTCGGGTGCTAACGCAGGCGACTTCCATTGCCGCGGAGATCCAGGCGTTCGACGTTGACACGTACAACACCACACGGACAACCGTCGCGGCCCTTGAGGTCGACTACGCGCATATTCGCACAGAGCTGTTCGAAGCGGCCGACCTTCCAGCGGATCCCGACGACACGTGGAAGACGTTCGTCGAGGTCGGCGAGTCCTACCGGCAGCACCTCGTCATCGCCGGCGCCCACGATGAGAACCGCTGCCTGTACTGCCGACAGCCGCTCGGCGAGCGAGCCCAGGAGCTTGTCACCAAATACGCCGACTACCTCGCGGACAAGATCGGCGCCGATATCGCCGAGTCGCGGAAGTCGCTCGCCACGACGACAGCGACGGTCGCGACCATCGATGCTCCCGAGGTGACGGCGTGGGTCACCGAGCTGGCCGACCAGACCGAAGTGCCGGACTTCTACGCGCACGTTGCCTCCATCGCGTCCGCGCTGGAAGCGGTCAAGGCCAGTACCCGCAGCGGAACCGCTGTCGATCACGAGCTCCCCGCTCGGGTCGCGGCCGCTCATGCCGTGCTGACGGTGCGTCTCGCTGCGGTCGAGGGCGAGGTCAAGGAACTCGTGTCCGAAGACGCCAACCGGGCCGAGGCACTTAAGACCAAGCGCCGCGACCTGGATGACCTCACGGCAGCGGCCGAGGTCGGGCGGTCGTGGGCTCTGATCGAGACGCAAGTGAAGAACGCCAAGGAGGCTGACCGGCTCACGGTTCTCGGTCGACCGACGCTGGCGCTGCGGCGCGCAGTCACGGCGCTGTCGAAGATCGCGAGCAACGCGCTCATCAACCAGAGCTTCGCTACCTACTTTGCCGAAGAGTGTGAGTCCCTGCGTGCTCCGTCGCTGAAGGTCGAGTACATCGGGCGGGAGGGCAGCGCGAAGCGTCGCAAAGTCTTGGTTAAGAAGCACCGGCCGTCGAAGGTGCTGTCTGAGGGCGAGCAGAAGGTCCTCGCCCTCGCGGACTTCCTCGCCGAGGCCCGCCTTTCCGGGATCTCGGCGCCCGTAGTCTTCGACGACCCCGTCTCCAGCCTGGACCACCGCCGCATCAACGAGGTCGCCGCACGGATCGCAAATCTGGCACAGAGCGCCCAGGTCATCGTCTTCACGCATGACCTCGCGTTCACGATGACCCTTCTGCACCTGATGGAGCAATCCAAGCGCTGTGCGTACTTCCAGATCGATGACGAGGAGGGCAAGGGACGGGTCACCCGGTCCAGCCACCCGCGATGGGACACGATGAAGGGTCTCAAGAAGAACATCAACGAGACGATCGCTGCCGCGCACGCCGAGGAGGGGCAGACCCGCGCCGCTCTAGTCCGTACCGGCTATGGCTGGCTCCGCTCGTGGTGCGAGGTGTTCACGGAGACTGAGCTACTCCAAGGCGTGACACAGCGGCATCAGCCCGCTGTTCACATGACACAGCTCGGGAAGATCAAGAGCGGGGCACTGCCTGCCGCGATCGACCCAGTGGTCCGTGTGTTCGAAGAGGCATGCCGCTACATCGACTCCCACTCCCAGCCGCTGACGACTCTTAACGTCAGCCCGTCACTCGCGGGCCTCGAGGAGCACTGGGCGGAGCTGCAGGCCGCCCGGGATGCCTACATTCATGCCGACGATTAGGGCTTGTTTCTGAACCCTCCGCACACATTGTGATGATCCATAGGAGAGCGAGCGGCCGCGTGCCGCAAAGCTCCCATGACCAAGGTGGTGGTGGCGTGGCCGCCTGCTGGCTGCTCTCAGTAGGCCTGTAAGCGTGGCGCACATCCTCACCCCGGAGCTAGTCGATGCCGCGAGAGATGTCCATCGGCCACTGACCACTCCGAGAAGCACGCAACCAAGCGATGCGATCCACAGGTCGACGGTCGGGGGCCAGGCGAGACGTCTCGTAACCCTAGGGTTGTGAGACGTCTCGTCGGCGTTGACAACGACGTCAGGAAGACGCGGCACGGCGCGTCTCACAACCATGCCGCGCAAGGGGATCGGCGGTGGCTGCGTCGCGAACCTTGGTTGCGAGACGACGCGACGGCATCGAACGGGATGCTCATCGGCTACGCGCGGATCTCAACCCGTAACCAGAACACCAGCCGCTAGGTGGTCCAGACCGGAGACCAGCGGCACGGTCTCCGGCCTAGCCTGGGAGGGACGCACCCGGGGCTCGACGCCCTCCCACGTGTCAGGCCGCGATCCGACCGACCAGCTCCGCGAGCGCCTGGTCCCGAGCGAACACCGGGATGACATCGAGCGGCGCATCAACCTCAACCCACACCCCACCGTCATACCGCTCCCCCGTCGCCAGCGACGTCCAAGCCGCCCCAGCAGGCAGGTACACCCGCCGCGTCCTCGCCCCAGCCTCGAGCACCGGAGCCACCAGCAACGACGGCCCGTACAAGAACTGATCCGCCACATCCCACGCCGCAGCGTCCTCCGGGAAGTCGTGGAACAGCCCCCGCATCACCGGCTGCCCGTCCACGTGCGCAGCCTCCATCAATCCCCGCGTGTACTCCCGCATCTCTTCGCGCAGGTGCACGTACCGCGACAAGATCCCGTAGACCTCGTCCCCATACGACCACAGCTCGTTGTCGGCCCCGGAGTTGCACCGCCGTGACCCGTCAGCAGCCAACACCTCGTGCGACGGCCCCCGGTCCCCGTGCAACCGCATCACGGGCATGAAGGTCCCCATCTGGAACCACCGAACCAGCAGCTCGTGGAACGCAGGATCGTCGACCCGTCCTCCCCCGAACCCACCGATGTCCGTGGTGAACCACGGGATCCCCGCGACCCCCATGTGGATACCGGCTGTCACCTGCCGCCGCATCGACGGGAAGGAGGAGTGGATGTCCCCCGACCACACGAGCGCTCCGTACCGCTGCGACCCAGCCCACGCACACCGCACGAGATTCACCGGGTCGCTCTGGCCGTCAGCCACCTGCCCGTCATACACAGCCCGTGAGAACAGCTGTGGATAGACGTTCCCGACCTCGAGCACCTGCCCGGCGTAGTACGAGTACGCGCCGAACTCGAAGAAGGCGTACTCCGGCTCTGCCTCGTCGAGCCAGAACAGCTTGACGCCCGGGTAGTTGACGCGCAGCTTCGCCCACAGCCACTCACGCGCCGCGGGGTTGGTCACGTCGAGGAACCGGCTCGGTCCCTCGAAGCTCATCTGGATGTCCACACCCCGGTTCGACCGCACCAGGTACCCCAGGCGATCGAGCTCGGCGAAGTTCTCGGACTCGAGGGATACCTGCGGCCACACCGACACCATGAGTTCGATACCCATGCTCGCCAGCTCCGCGACCATCGCCTCGGGGTCCGGCCAGAACTCGTCCTCGAAGCGGAAGTCGCCCATCTTGGGCCAGTGGAAGAAGTCCGCGACGATCACGTCCATCGGCAGCCCGCGCCGGTGGTGCTCGCGCGCCACAGTGAGCAGCTCTTCTTGCGAGGAGTACCGCAGCTTGCACTGCCAGAACCCGAGGCCGTGCTCGGGCATCATCGGCGCGTGCCCGGTCGCGGTGGCGTAGTTCCGCGCGATGTCTGCGGGCGTCGCGCCGGCTGTCACCCAGTAGTCGATCTGGGTGGTGGACTCGGCCACCCACTCGGTGCGGTTGGTCGCGAAGGTCGCGCGCCCGATCGCCGGGTTGTGCCAGAGGAAGCCGTAGCCCGCGCTCGACATAACAAAGGGCACAGAGACCTGCGAGTTGCGGTGCGCGAGCTCGACGGTCGAGCCCTTGAGGTCGAGCAGGTCTTGCTGGTACTGCCCCATGCCGTAGAGCTTCTCGTCGCGCGCGCCGACCAACGACACCCGCGCGCGGTGCGTCCCGCCGGGGAGCGCGTCGTAGTCACGAGCCCGCAGCTTGAGCGCCCCGCCGTCCTCCTCCTCGGCGAAGAGCAAGGTTCCACGTGAATCGAAGAACTCGAGGCGGCACCGCGACCGGCTGTACTGGGCCTGCCAGTCGTAGTACTCCCGCGCCGTCGCGACCACCCGGATCTCGCCGTAGGTGAGCGTCGCGACGTCGCCGTCGACAGTCACGCTCACCCCGGACGCCGCCTCCTGCGGCAGCAGCGCCCAGTCGGTGTCTGTCACCGGGCCGCCGAGCGCGGCGCGCACGCGCACCGAGTCGGCGCCCCAGGCTTCGACCACGACGGTCTCGCCGCTCCCCCGCCAGACGAGACGGTCAGATTCGATGACAAACGCGTCAGACACGTGAGGTCTCCTTGCTGAGATCAGTGGTCGCACCCGCACCGTCGCGGGAGGTAGGAAGAGGAACCGCATCACCCGACGCCCGCGGCAGCACGCCCGTCTGCCACACGTACCCGACGATCGCGAAGGCCGGGGCGACGACCCCGAACACGATCCCCAGACCGGGCAGCACGTAGTACAGCCCGAGCGCGACGGCGAGCACAGCCGCGCACATGAGCGCGAGGACGGGCCGAGCGATGGTCAGCACGGCGCTGCGCCGCAAGATCCGCCCGGGGCTCTCCGCGAAGTGCGCGTGCAGCACGAAGACCGTCGAGCTCATGACGAGCAGCAGCAGCGTGAGCAACCACAGCACGCCCTGCAGTGCTGGCCCGGCGACACCCATGTCGACCGCCCGGAGCAGCCGGTGGTCGTAGACGACCACCGCCCACCCCGCGGTGAGCACCACGCCGATGACGTTGGCGCTCACCAGCTCGGACCGCCACGCGTCGTGGAACTCCCGCCAGACCGACGGGCGGTCGGCCGCGCCGGCCCACCCGTCGGCCTCCATGCGGTCCCGGCGCAGCACCGCGAAGACCGCGGCTGTGGCCGGGTAGGCGCCGAAGACCACGGCGCCGAGCAGCGTGTGGACGATCCACAGCAGCTGGAGGTACGCGAGCCGCAGACCGGCGTCGCCGATGCGGGTGTGCCACCCGAGGACGCGGTTCATCCCTTCACCGACCCGATCATGACGCCCTTCTCGAAGTACTTCTGCAAGAAGGGGTAGAGGATGATCACCGGCAGCGTGGAGACCACGATCACGCCGTACTTGATCTGGTCCGCGAACTGCTGGCCGTACCCACCACCCGTGCCACCAGCCCCTCCCGCACCACCGGCGAACGCGGTGTTCGAGATGAGGATGTCGCGCAGCACGATCTGCAACGGCTGCTTGTCGTAGTCCCTGATGAAGATCAGACCCGTGAAGAAGTCGTTCCAGTGCTGGACGATGTAGTACAGCATGATGACCGACAAGATCGCCTTCGACAGCGGGATCGCCATCTTGAAGAAGAACTGGAAGTGGTTGGCCCCGTCGAGGGTCGCCGCCTCGTAGAGCTCCTCGGGCAGGGAGTGCTCGTAGAACGCCCTCGCGATGATGAGGTTGTACACGTTGAGGGCCGACGGCAGGATGAACACCCACATGTTGTTGAGCAGGCCGATCTCCTTGTACAGCATGTAGGTGGGGATCAGACCGCCGTTGAAGAACATCGTGAAGGCGAAGAACAGCATGAGCGGACGCCGTGCCGCGAAGTCGCGACGCGACAGCGCGTAGGCCGCCGGGATCGTCACGAGCATGTTCACGGCCGTGCCGAGCACCGTGTAGATGAGCGTGTTCTTGTAGCCGTTCCAGATGCGAGAGTCGTTGAGGATCTGCTCGTACCCGAACCAGTTGATGCCCTTGGGGATGAACGACACGTCGCCCGCCTGCACCAGCGCGGGTGCGCTGACCGAGGCGATCATGACGAAGTAGATCGGGTACAGCGTCACGAAGACGATGACCACGAGAGAGACCGACACGAGGACCGTGAAGGCGATGTCGCCGGGCGTGCGGCTCCGGAGCCGTGTGAGCGTGCTCATGGGTTTCCCTTCACCACAGGCTCGTGTTGGAGACGCGTTTGGCGATCTGGTTGGTGATCACGAGGAACGCGAAGTTGATGGCCGTGTTGAACAGCCCGATCGCCGTCGAATAGCTGAACTGCGAGCCGATGATGCCGATCTTGTACACGTACGTGGAGATGACCTCCGAGACCGGCAGGTTCAGCGTGTTCTGCATGAGGAAGATCTTCTCGAAGCCCGCGTTGAGCACGCCGCCCATGTTGAGGATGAGCAGCACGACCATCGTCGGCACGAGCGCCGGGAAGTCGATGTGCCGGATCACCTGGAACCTGTTGGCCCCGTCGATCCGCGCCGCCTCGTACAGCTGGGTGTTCACGCCGGCCAGCGCCGCGAGGTAGATGATCGAGTTCCACCCGCAGTGCTGCCACACCTCGGAGATCACGTACACGGGCACGAAGGTGCTGGTGCTCCCGAGGAAGTTCACGCCCTCGATGCCGAAGAACCCGAGGAACCGTGTGATGAGCCCCGTGCTCGGCGACAAGAACACCTGCAGCATGCCGACGATCACGACGATCGAGATGAAGTGCGGCAGGTACGTCGCGGTCTGCGTGAAGCGCTTGCGACGCCGGCTGATCACCTGGTTGACGAGGATCGCCAAGAAGATCGGGGCGACGAACCCGAACACCAGGGTCGTGAGGCTGATGGTCGCGGTGTTCCGCATGAGCGTCCAGAACTGGGGCGACTCGAAGAACTTGACGAAGTACTTCAGGCCGACCCACTCACCACCGGTCAGACCCTTGGTGAAGTCGAACTCCCGGAACGCCAGCTGGATCCCGTACATGGGCCCGTAGGCGAACAGCGCCGTGAACCCGATGGCGGGGATGAGCATGACCCACAGCTGCCACTGCCGCGAGAAGTGCCGCTTGACCCGCGGACCGGCTCCGGTCGGCTTCCCGTTCTTGCTGACCTTCGCGGTCTTCGGGGGCTTGTCGAGCGTCAGTGCCATGACGCGCTCCTACTTCGACGCGATGTAGTCGTCGTAGTACTTCTGGTGCAGCTCGTCGTTCTGCGTCACACCGAGGCCCTCGAGCTGGGTCACGTAGTCGTCCCACTGCTCTTCGACGCCACCGGAGGTGATCCACTCGGCGAACTTGGGCATGGCCACACCGAAGATCGCGGTGTTGTTGAGCGAGATGGTGCTGAGGTCCTCGGACGACATCTTGATGAACGGTCCGGGCCACACGTTCGCGTCGACGTCGAGGGCGTCGAAGGCGGGCTGGAGCGGCACGGCGTCCTCGACGGCCTCGGCGAGGTCGGCCGGGAGCTCGACCGTCGCGTCTTCGCGGATGTAGAACGCGCCGTTGTCCGCGAGGGAGGAGGTCCACTTCCACGTCGACGGGTCGAGGTTCGTGTCAGCGGGCGGCAGCACCTTGTACTCGGTGTCCGAGACCTTCTCCACGTTGGGGCCGATGTCCCCGAAGAGCTCCTGCATGGAGGTGTCTTCGCTGTAGAGCTCGTTGACGACCCGCAGCACGGCGTCCTTGTTGGCCGCCTGGGCGGACATCGTCAGGTGGTTGCGCGTGAGGTTCTCGTAGTCGTAGGACCACGACGGCGTCTCCGACTGGCCGGCCTCAGCCATGAGCGGTGCCATCGGCGCGTACTGCTCGTACACCCCGGGACCGAAGCGGTCCGAGCCGGACCAGCCCCACGAGAACCCGACCCGTGCCTGGTCACCCGTGCCACGAGCGACCGACTGGTACGTCGAGTAGTCCTGCGTGAAGGCCTCCTCGCTGATGAGCCCGGCCTCCCAGCACTGGTTGAGGAAGGCCACGACGTCCTTGTAACGCTCGTCGACGAAGAAGTTCGCGACGGTGCCGTCCTCGACGAAGATCCCCGAGCCGCCACCGCCCGAGATGGTCATGCCCGTGCTGCCGAGCAGCGCCGTCGGCTGGAAGTACCCGAAGCCCGTGGTGCCGACAGGTGAGAAGTCGAGGGGGATCTCGTCAGCCTGACCGTTGCCGTTGGGGTCGCCCTCCTTGAAGGCGACGAGCACGTCGAAGAGCTCGTCCCAGGTGGTCGGCGTCTCGAGACCGAGCGTGTCGAGCCACTGCTGGTTGATGTACTGGTGCGTGATCGCCTGCGGCCAGAACCGCTTGTACGAGGGCAGCGAGTACACAGGGCCCTCGAGGGAGGTGGCCATCGCCTCGGCGCCGTCGACCTCGTCGAACATCGCCTGCACGTTGGGCAGCGCGTCCATGTCGTCGCTGAGGTCCTCGAAGAGCGTGCCGAAGGTCGCGAGGTCGGAGTCGGTGATCGCGTTCGGGCCGATGATGAGGTCGGGCACGTCACCGGCGGCCAGCAGCGGGTTCTTCTTCTGGTCCCAGTCGGCCGAGACCTCTTCCCAGCGGATCGTCACGTCCGCCTTCTCCTCGAGCTCGGTCACCCACGCCATCTCGCTCATCGGCTTGGTCAGCGGGTGCTTGGTCACGAGGATCGTCACCTCGTTGCCGTCGCCGCCCCCGGCGTCGGAGTCGCCGCCGCCTCCGCAGGCAGACAGGACGAGCGACGCTGTGGCCATGAACGCCACGGTGACCGCGGCCTTCCGCGACCGGGCGCTTCGGTGCTGGGACATGGGTCTCCTCCTTGAGACGCGCGCCGACGCTGGCGCGGGTGGGTGTGCAGCAGTGCAGGTGTGGAGCAGTGAGGGTGTGGAGCAGGGGGATCGGGCCGTGCGACGGGACGAGAGGGGGTTGTGCGGTCACGGACCCGGCCGGGTGGCCGGGCCCTCGGGTGGTCAGGTGCGGACGGGGAGCCAGACCCGCATCGCGCCCGGGGCAGCGTTGCCCCAGGTCGAGAACGGGATGGCCGGGACTGTGAAGGTCGTGGCGGCGGAGGCCTGGCTTCCGGCCACCCCCGAGGGATAGAGGTCGCTCTCGGCCGCGGCCGAGGTCACGGTGACGTGCAGCTCGCGCGGACCGGCCTCGACGGCGGCGTCGCCGGTGAGGACGAGGTCGTCGACGACGGCACCCTCGGGCAGGCTCGCCTGCTCGATGCAGTAGACGACGGGTCCGCGCTCGAGGGCGAGGCATCCGCGGACAGCGTCCACGGTGTGGTGACCACGCGTCCACCGAGGCGAGACGTCGAGCTCGAGCGTGTACGTCGCGCCCTCGACGAGGTCGACGTGCGCGTAGCCGTCATCGCTCGCGGCGACTGCGCCACCCGGCGTAGCGAGCGTGCTCGCCGCCGACCAGCTCGGGACCCGGACGGCGAGCCGGGCACCGGGCTCGACGCGACCGTGCACGGTGATCTCGACGGTCGCCCCTGCCGGGTAGGTCGTCTCGACGCGCAGCACGCCGTCGCCGAGGTGCTCGGGCAGGTCGATCTCGGCCGCGGCGATCTGGTGCAGCCACAGCTCGCCGCCGGGCTGGCCGCCCTGGGCGGGCGTGGTCGACGCGACGTAGGACGACATCTGCGCGACGGTCCGGGCGATGTTCGGCGGGCAGCACGCGCAGGCGTACCAGGGGGTGCGCTCACGCGGGGCGTTCTCCTCCGAGAAGCGGTCCGGCCGCTGCTGCAGGGGGTTGGAGTAGAAGAACTTGGTGCCCGTCGCGTCGACCGAGGCGGCTAGGGCGTTGTGCACCTCGCGCTCGATGGTCTCGGCGTAGCGCGCCGTGCCTGCCGCGCCGCCGGCGAGCAGCATGCGCCACGTCCAGTGCAGGTCGGCGATGGTCGCGCAGGTCTCGGCATAGGCACGCTCGCTCGGCAGCTCGTAGTCGTCGCCGAAGGCCTCGTCGCGGTGCCGCGAGCCGAAGGCCCCCGAGAGGTACATCTTGCGCTCGTGCACGCTCGACCACTGGGCGTCCATCGCGGAGGCCAGCGTGCTGTCCCCGTTCTCGAGGTACGCGTCGGTCACCCCGGCGTTGAGGTACAGCTGGCGGACAGCGTGACCGACTGCGTCGGTCGCCTCGCGGACCGGTGCGTGGTCCTGGAAGTATCGGGCGCCGAGCCCGCCGACCTTGAGCAGCCCGGTGCCGCGCAGGTCGATCATCCGCTCGGCGAGCGTGAGGTAGCGGCGCTCGCCGGTGTGGCGGTAGAGCTCGACGAGGGCTGTCTCGATCTCCGGGTGGCCGCAGATGCCGTCGTCGCGGCCCGGTCCGAAGCGGCGGTCGACCAGGTCGACAAACGCCCGGGCGATGTCGAGCAGGTCGTGCCGGCCGTTGGCGCGGTCGAGGGCGACGGCCGCCTGGACCATGTGCCCGAGGACGTACATCTCGTGGGTCCACTCGAGCTCGGCGAACTTCTTCTCGGGGTGCACGCCCTGGATCCAGCTCATGACGTAGCCGCTGGGCTCCTGGGCACGGGCCACGAGCCCGATGACGCTGTCGAGCCAGGCGTCGTGCTGGGTCGTGCCGGTCCGGGCGATCTCCCACGCGACGGCCTCGATCACCTTGTACAGGTCCGAGTCGGCGAAGACGAAGCCCCGGTACTCGGCCCCCGACTCCCCGACCACGCGGCGCAGGTTGTCGATGACGCCGGAGGTCTCGAGGTTCTCGATGCAGTGCGGGATCGTCGCGGCGGCGTTGAGGCTCTGCCAGTCGGCGAGGGTCCCGGTCGTCAGGCGCACGGAGCGCAGGTCGAGGGGGCGGTGCGCGGCGATCTCGGCGACCGGCACGGCCGGTGCTGCGGCCGCTCGGGGCGCAGTCGTGAGGGGAGCAGGGAGTGCTGTCACGGGTTCAGGTCCTTCATCGTTGAAGTGGCTGACTGGAGTCTGGACCCGATGGTTCAGCGTTGTCAACAGTGAGACAAGAACGAGATCTTGGCGTGACGTTCCCCCGCAAGGTCGCACCGCTGACCTCGAAGTCGCACGCCCCGTCCTGACGCCCCACCCCTCACCGCGAGGTCGCCCGTCCTGCGCCGAGGTCGCACGTCCGGCCGCGAGGTCGTACGAACACACAGGTCCGCCCGGCGTGTCGGGGCGCTGTCGGCGTGTCCGTACGACCTCGCCGCTGCGGGTGCGACCTGGGCGACCGGGTGGCACCTGCTTCGGGCAGGCGCAACGGGTCAGAGGTCGTCGACGGTCGGGCGCGGGCGGACGATCAGGTGCGTCAGACCGACGCCGTCGAGTCCCGGACGACGAGGTCGGCGCCGGTCCGCACGTGGCGCCCCGGACCCTGCAGCCCACCGATCCGCTCGACGAGCATCGACACCGCGTGCTCGACCATCTCGGGCTTGCGCGGGCTGACCGAGGTGAGCGACGGGACGGTGAACTCGCCCTCGTCGGTCGCGTCGAATCCCGTCACCGCGACGTCGTCGGGGACCCGACGACCGTGGCTGCGCAGCGCGCGCAGCGCACCGACAGCGATCGCGTCGTTGACGCACAGTGCCGCGTCGAAGCGCACCCCCGAGCGCAGCAGCGCGACCATCGCCTCGTAGCCCGAGGTGCGGCGGTCCCAGTCGGACCCGCTCGCGTAGAGCGAGGGGTCCAGCTCGACGCCGAACTCCCCGATCGCCTGCCTGTAGCCGTCGTACCTGTCACCGCTCGGCAGCTCGCCGTCGGGCGAGTTCCACACGAGGGCGATACGCCGCCGACCGGACTCGAGCAGGTGGCGCGCCGCCAGGTAGGCACCCTCACGCTCGCCCATGACCACGCAGTCGAGCCTGTCGACGGCCGCGCCGCCCAGCTGGACCACGGGCCGGGTCAGCTCGACGCCCTCGATCATCGGCCCGACGAACTCGTGCGGGCAGATGATGACCCCGTCGACGTCCGGCGTGCTGGTCCCGAGCACCGCGGCACGCTCGGCCTCGGCGTCGGCCGCGATGAGCAGGGTCGTGGAGAGGCCGTGCGCCTCGAGCGCGAGGATCGCCCGCTCGGCCATCTCCGCGAAGTACGGCTGGTAGAGCATCGGCACGACGACGGCGACGCGGCCGGTGCGCCCGGACACCAGCCCGCGGCCTGCCTGGTTGACCACGTAGCCGACCTCGGCGACGGCCTGGTGGACCCGCTCACGCGTCGCGGCCGAGACGCCGGGACGTTCGAGCAGCACGTTCGAGACGCTCTTGGCCGAGACGCCCGCGACAGCCGCGACGTCGGCGAGGGTGGGCCGCCTCATCGCAGGCCCGCACCGAGCGTCGACTCCCGGCGCACCAGCTCGACGGGCGAGATGACGCGCCTGGCGGTCTCCCCGCCGGTCCCCGCGAGCCTGTCGGCGAGCAGCTCGACGGCCGCGCGGGCGAGCCGGGCGGCGCCGGGGTCGATCGTGGTGAGCGAGGGGGTCGAGAAGGTCGCGTCGTCGAGGTTGTCAAAACCGATGATCGCCACGTCGTCGGGGACCGCGACCCCGGCCTCGACGAGCGCGTAGAGCGCGCCGAGCGCGAGCTCGTCGCTCCCGCACAGCAGCGCGTCGGTCTCCGGGGCTCGGGCCAAGATCTCGCGGGCCGCGCGGGCACCGTCGGCCCGACCGACCACACCGTCGACCCGCGGGATCGCGGGGGCGATGCCGGCCGCGGCGAGGGCGGCGGTCATCGCGTGGTTGCCCTGCCGGGTGCGGTCCTGCCCGACGAGCGCGGGCCGCGAACGCCCCATGACCACGAGGTGGCGGGCGACGAGGGAGGCGGCCTCGACGAGGTCCGGGTCGACCGAGTCGACCGCGACGGTCGCCTCGTGCTGGACGAGGACCACGGGGTCGGTCGGCCGGAGGGCGGCGAGGGCGCCGGCGGGTTGGGCCGGGTCGCCCGTCCGACCTTGGGTGCCCTGGGTGCCCTGGGTGCCCTGGGTGCCCTGGGTGCCCTGGGTGCCCTGGGTGCCCTGACCAGCGTGCGGGGTACTCAGGTCGACGGCTCCGGGGTGGCTCGCGGCCGGGCCGATGAGCACGAGCCCGTCGAAGAGCCGCCCTCGGGCGGCGAGCAGAGCGGCGAGGCGGTCGGGCTGGTCGTGCGTGGGCTCGACGGTCGCCTGGAGACCGCGGCGGGTGAGCTCGGAGACTACGGCCTCGGTGATCATCGAGAGGTAGGGCCGGCGCAGCTCGGAGACGCCGACGCCGATGACGCCGGTCCGTCCGGTGCGCAGCGTGCGGGCGCTGCCGTTGGGGACCCACTCGAGCTCGGCGATGGCCGCGCGGACGCGGCGGACCACCTCGGGGCGGGTGTGGGGCTCGAGGTTCACGACGCGCGACACGGTCTTGACGGACACCCCGGCCAACGCCGCAACATCGCGCATCGTCGCTGCCATGGGCACCATCGTAGGGCTGAGCAGGTGGGACGCAGGGCGCTGGGTGTGGGTGAGACCGCTCTCCGGGCGGGCCACGGGACCGTCGGCCGGGCGGGCTGTGGGACCGGCGGCCGGGCGAGGCAGGCATCGCGACCGGCCGAGGGCTCACCACGACAGCGAGAGGGGTGACACATCCGACCAGTGTTGTTAACGTTCACAGACCGCACCCCTCACGAGGAGCTCACGCATGGCAAAGACGCCGTCACCCCGCCCACCCCTGGGCTGGAACAGCTGGGACTGCTACGGGACCACCGTCACGGAGGCCGAGGTGCTCGCCAACGCCGAGCACATGGCGCAGCACCTGCTGCCCTTCGGCTGGGACACCGTGGTCGTCGACATCGACTGGTCCGACCCGACCGCGCGGTCGCACGGGTACAACGAGGGGGCGCCGCTCAACCTCGACGACCTCGGGCGACTGATGCCCGACCCAGAGCGGTTCCCCAGCTCGGCTGGCGGTGCTGGCTTCGGGCCACTCGCCGACAAAATCCACGGCCTCGGGCTCAAGTTCGGCATCCACGTCATGCGCGGGATCCCGCGGCGCGCGACGGCTGAAGGGCTGGCGGTCGCCGGGCCTGGGGCTGGGGCTGGGCCGGCCTCCGGAACCGACGCCAGACGCGAGGCCGGGGCTGGGCCCGTGACCAGCGTCGCGACGACGCACGGCGCACCGACCACCGCGGTCGAGATCGCCGACGAGACCAACCGCTGTGAGTGGAACCCCCACATGGACGGCCTCCGCCACGACCACCCGGGTGCGCAGACGTACTACGACTCGGTCGTCGCGCTCTACGCGTCGTGGGGCGTCGACTTCATCAAGGCCGACGACATGCTCTGGCCCTACCAGGCCGCCGACATCGAGGCCTTCTCGCTAGCCATCGAGCGGTCCGGCCGGCCCATCGAGCTGTCGCTGTCCCCCGGGCGCGACCTCTCGCTCACCCGCCTCGACCACCTGCGCGAGCACGCGACCATGTGGCGCATCTGCGACGACCTCTGGGACGTGTGGGAGGACGTCGAGGCCAACTTCGCACGCTTCGCACGCTGGGCGCCGGTTGCGAGCGAGCACGGCTGGCCCGACGGCGACATGCTGCCGCTGGGCCACATCGGCATCCGCGCCGAGCGCGGCGAACCCCGCGACTCCCGGTTGACGCCGGCGGAGCGGGTCACTCTCATGACGCTCTGGGTGATCGCCCGGTCACCGCTGATGATCGGCGGCGACCTGCCGACGTCGACCCCGGAGACGCTCGCGCTGTTCACGAATGCCGACGTGCTCGCGGTGCTGGAGTCCAGCGGGTCGCGCGAGGTGTTCCGCGAGGGGGACCTCGTGCTGTGGACTGCGGACGGGGTCGCTGGCGAGTCCGGCTGGGTCGCGGCCTTCAACCTCGGGACGGAGCCGCTGAGCGTCGCGCTCGACGCTGGGGACGTCGGGGTCCCGGCCGACGAGGCCGTTCGGGTCCGCGAGCTGTGGACGGGCGAGGACGTCGCGACGCACCGGGTCACCGTGCAGAGCGACGAGGCTCGCGGGGTCGCGCCGGGGAGCGTCGCGATCCCGGTGACCATTGAGGGGCATGGGGCTCGGTTGTTGCGCTGGGAGGCCTGACACCAGCAGAACCTGGAGCCTCTCGAACTCCCGAGTCGCCGAGTCCCCGGTTCCCGAACTCCCGAACTCCCGAACTCCCGAACTCCCGAACTCCCGAACGATCATCGAGGTCGTACGGACACGCCAAGAACACGGTGCTGAGAAGCACTTTTGGCGTGTCCGTGCGACCTCGTCCGGTTGAGTCCGACCTCGGCGCAGCCCGTCCGACCTCGTCCTTACGAGTGCGACCTCGCGAGGTCAGGGCGACCTCGGCGCGGACTGGCTCGCGGCTAGCCCGCTGGCCGGCTACGTCAGGCCAGCATCTCCCGCACCAACGGCACGACCTTCGTCCCGTACAGCTCGAGGCTCTTCATGAGCTTGCCGTGCTCCATCGGGCCGTTGGCGTACTTGAAGTCGAAGCGGTCGAGGTCGAGGCCCTTCACCACGCGGACGATCTTCT